>Ga0209831_1001067_pt1 | contig 25968 bp, 23 predicted proteins | sample Maine_Asex4_meta_FD_187451 | JGI IMG/M metagenome (GOLD analysis project Ga0209831, IMG submission 187451) | Marine algal microbial communities from Maine, USA - Maine_Asex4_metaG (SPAdes) (version 2) | ecosystem: Host-associated > Algae > Red algae > Unclassified | place: Maine, USA | collected... | reverse complement strand
AGAGGCCACGCGATAGCGTCCGGTCCTACGCGCCTAAACCGGACGCTTTTCCGTTGGCGGCTGATTCGAATTGGCTACGCCAATGAGTTCATTTTTCTAAAGTAAGTGCCATTGGTTACTAGCCACGGTTGCGGCACAAAAAACCGGGGCTAGCGCCTAAACGGCTAACATTCCCTGCTCGAACTTTTTGGTTAGACAAATCACCAGCTCCCTAACTGCAGCTTAAGCACCTGGGCGTATGGCGTCGGTGTCGTTTGGGGCAACTCAACTTTCAAACCTTCCTCGTTCACCGACCACTCGACCGGAGCGTCAGTGCCGAGCAGTTCGAGCGACTTGATTTCACCGTCTAGCAAATCGTTACCCTCTTTGAATGACTTAATCAGTGCGTCGCCCGAGTCGGTTCTTTCAAGACAGAAAATATAGACAGTATCTCCATTGGTCGTGAAACGATAATCTTCACTGACATACGGCTTGTTCCTGGATTCTGAGACGTACCCCATCACGGTTCCGGTCGTACCTTCGCTAAAAATCTTGAACGGACGTGAACCGTGTATCGCTTCTCCATTGACCATCATTCAGCCGCCAAGTTCCCGGAGGATCGTTTGTTGCTCGACTGGGATAGTCCCGTCTTTGCGTGGACAGACGTTCAGAAGTAAACAACCGTTCTTGGAAACGATATCAACAAAATCAGCGACGATGAGATTGGTTGACTTGTACTTAATGTTCTTTTTATAGCCACACGTGTTGGTGGCAACCGACGTATCGTTCTGCCAGAAAAAATCGCGAATGTTGTCCAGCTTACTGCGCTCCAAATCCAGTACAGCCGATCGCTCGGTGAAAGCCTCCCATTTGCAATTCAAAATTGGGACGCAATTCTGTTTCGCGGCTTGGTTGTAAAAGTATGCCGCAAATTTCTGCAAATGTTCGGCAAATAGATTGTCTTGAGGCGAAACGTCTCTCTTGTTGGTTATACCAAAGTCAAACCAAACAAGGTCCGCATCGTACTTGTCGGTCAGTTCACAAGTCCGCGCTAACCATTCGTCTTTGAACTCTTGATCGTGCGGTACCCAATTCTTCTGATAGTTGTCCGCACCTTCGTTGAACAGTTCTGGAAGCGGACGCCCATACAGCCCCGCAAACTTCGGATCCGCGTTGTCGAAGTTCTCATCGCGAATGTAATACAGCCAATTGAACGCCCGGTGACTTGAAACGCCAAACTTAAGCCCGTTTGCGCGGGTTGCTTCGGCCAGTTGACCGACAATATCGCGTTTTGGCCCCATCTCAACGGCGTTGAACTGAGTGAACGAGCAATCGTACATCGCGAAGCCCTCGTGATGTTCGGCAACAGGAACAACGTATTTCGCTCCGACGTCTTTAAACAATGACACCCACTCGTTAGCGTTAAACTTATCACCCGTCAGCTGAGGAATTAGATCCTTGTATCCAAACGTTTTTTGTGGCCCGTAGGTTTCCAAGTGATGTTGGATCGGATTTCGCGGCAAGATTTTTTTCGATGTACATAGCACGCGGATACCATTCCCAGCCATTCTCGGCGACCCAATAAGGGCCCCAGTGAATGAAGACGCCGAGTTTCGCGTTCTTGTACCAGTCTGGAATTTCGTAGCCTTCCAGAGAATCCCAATGAGCCTTATAAGGGCCGGCGGCAATTCCTGCTTCAATTTTCGTCAGCGCCTCTTCCACTTGCGGCAGGAAGTCTTTCGGCTTGAAGTTCGACCAATCCTGTTGCCCTTTGAGGCCGTAGGAAAGCAAAGAGTCAACAACAGCAATGCGCACGTGACGCTGAACGTCGTGATCGGCAGTAAACGGGATGGCTTGTTCATTTTGTTGAGTTCCAGCAGAGCGTGATGCGTCGTTTATGCTGAACTGATTGTTACACAACCTTAGTGACTGACACCAGAACTAAGTTCTCACTGCATCTAAATGTTGGTCAACGGTAAAAGGGGCTTAGGTGCATATTTTTTGCGCAGACTTTGGTACACTGCAATCCACAGTAATTGTGGAAAACATTCCCAATCGTTCCCTTCACTCGCGCGACTTCCATGCTAAAAATCTCGATCGTTCCGGTAACTGATTTCCAACAGAACTGCTGTATTGTCTATGACGATCAGAAAAACAACGGCGTGGTGGTCGACCCTGGTGGCGATCTGGACAAAGTGGTTACTAAGACGGAAGAATTGGGCATCACCATTGAAGCGATTTGGTTGACCCATGGCCACCTCGACCACGCAGGTGCGGCTGAAGCAGCCAAGTCGCATTTCAAAGTCGACATTGTGGGACCACACAAAGCGGACAAACTTTTACTAGACAACATCGTGTTGGCTGCGACCGGATACGGGATAACGGGATTTGCAAACGCTTCCCCCGACCGCTGGCTTGAGGAAGCGGACGTCGTCTCGATCGGCGAGCACGAATTTGAAGTCCGGCACTGTCCTGGCCATGCTCCTGGACATGTGGTTTTCATCAACCACGCTAACAAGATTATTTTGATGGGCGATGTTCTGTTCCAGGGTTCGATCGGCCGTACGGATCTGCCCGGCGGCAATCATCAGCAGTTGCTCGACAGCATCGCCGAAAAACTTATGACGTTAGAGGACGACTACGAATTCATCTGCGGACATTCCCAACCGTCGACGATCGGCGCAGAAAGAAAATCCAATCCCTTTCTCCAGTGACAGCTCGATGCTTTTTAAGGTACCGCATGACGTTTAGCACCTACGATAACGTCACGATCGCCAAGTCAACCAATAGCACCACGGTGAGTAGTCCTCGCAGACGGCCCGTTAAAAGTATGCATCCGGCGAAACCGGACACGATCATTGCTACGTTGAGCCAATGAAAGATCGGAGGCGTCGAGGGATTGAAGAATCCCCAGTGACTCAGCGATCGCCAGAACATCAATTCAGGGATGCGACTGAAGTGGCTCTTGCTCCATGTAATCGCGGTCCGCGCACTTCGCCGTCCCATTTCGACATCGCGCGGCACCAATTCGTACCCGGAACCTTTCAGTTCCTCAACAACTTCGCGATGCAGTGCTCGAAATACCTGAGGTTGCCAGTTTCCATAGTCATCCAGTGATTCGTCACACCATGCCGCAACGAGACCACAAGCACCTGAGCGGATCCGAAGGGCGGAGTTGTGTTGGCATCTTGGTAGGCCGATCGCCATACTGGCGTATGAAAGTCGATGCTGAACTCAGCATCCTAGTTCAGTTGAACAGCGATATTGTCATAGAGCATGCCGTCAACATTCCACGGGGCAGGGCGGCCTTCAATTGCGTTGCCACGATTGAGTGTGCAAGTAACTGACGCCAGCATCATGAACGCAAAAATTAAAACAGACGTAACAATTCAGCTATCTGAAGTTGCACTTATCAGCCGCAACGCGATAGCGTCCGGTTCCGCCCGATATTCGTAGAAACCGGTGGCTATCGCCATGCGGCTGATGCAATATCGAAACTGAGGAAATGGTTAGGAAACGGTTGCCGGACGCCCAATTGAAAGAATATCCATATTTATTCGTTATGCTGTAACAGAATCCTCTCCTAAACGTGTAACACCCGAACCATTAATTTTTATCGGGGAAGCGATGCCCAGACAGGAAACCAACGCCCTCACAGCGTCCGTCAACCAGCAAGCGCTTGTGCTGGCGGCGTTTGATCGCTACGAACGGGCGCTAACGCTGTATGCGTTTCGGCTGTACGGTGGCGATTTGCATGCGGCCCGAGATGCTGTACAGCAGACGTTTATGAAACTGGTCCAACAGCCAATGGAACAAGTCAGCCGCAAAGTTGCACCTTGGTTGTACACCGTCTGTCGAAACTGGGTCTTAGATGACCTCAGGCGGAGATCGCGACAAGCAAAACCGCTTCTATCCGATTTCGACCCTGTCGATCAATCCGCTGACGACCCGTCCGAACAGCTTCAGCGAGAAGAATTTCTTCAACAGATCCAGCAGCGTATCGACTTACTACCCGAAGCTCAACGAGACGTGATGGAACTGTGGACTCATGGTTTCAACCCCAAAGAGATTGCCGAAGTGCTTGACCGAGATGCCGGAACTGTCCGCGTTCAGCTGCACAGATCATTCAAACGGCTCCGGCAAGATCCAAAACTATCGACTTGGCTGGCTCGCGCGACCGGCCAGGTCGAATCTTCCTCGATCGAAACAGCAGTCGTTTCGTCGAACATCAAAAAGTCTCCGGTAAAGATACAGGAATTCGAATCATGAACAATCAACCGCGCCCCAACTCAGACCAAGAATCACAAGAGCAAATCGACCAGACCGTCGAACTGCTTGAGTCGCTCAACCATCTCGAGCGTCAGCAGTCGCTCGATGCCGAGCAGCAGTCTATCGTCGAACTGGCGACCGCGGCTCGCGCATCGGTTGCCACGCAACTTCCAGAATCCAACCAAGCCCTTCGCCGGCAGTTGATCGAAGCGCTGGGTAACGAACCACCGGCTATCGTATCTCCACAGGCAGTTTCAGCACTTCCTATCAAACGTTTGGCCACCGCTGCGGCGCTGATGGTTGGCCTAGGACTGAGTGGCTGGTGTCTAACTGGAACTGATGCCCCCAATTTTTTGCCATCGGAAGTCGCGTTTAAGGCCCCAACGTTAAAGGCCGAAGCAAAAATTAAAGAGGTGGAAACATTCAAGAAGAAGACTTCCGTTGCCAACGAAGAAACAATCAATTTTCTTTCGGACGACCTGTTAGACGCCGCAAGCGTTTCCGATGGAGACGATTCTTCTCGCCCCGCAGTTCAACTACCAGGTCTCGCCGCCCCCAGCACCTCAACGGTTGTCCCTGTCCCCGATGGGGGCACGGTACTTATGGGCGGCATAAAACGGAATGGACGACGCAACAGCGTTCGCTTTAGAACAAAAACGTTTGCCGGAGATGAAGTAGCCAAAAGTGGCGGCCAAGGAGAGAACCAAAGCAAATGGGGTCTTCTCCAACAGTTAGCAGGCGAAAAGTCAAAGCCCAGCTCTAGTTCGCCTCGAGAACCTGAATCACGTTTATACAGCCTGCCAAGTCTCGATGCGTCAGCTGGAAAAGAACCAATCAGTCTTAAACAGAGATTCCATAGATATGAAAGATACCGCTCAGACGAGACCCTTGCGAGGATGAACGCAGAACAGCGTGCTCACCCCCGCCCAAAAATTGTTCCGCGCCTCGTAGAGATTGTTCCGCGCCCCGCAGAGTTTCTCTCTGGAGGAGAAATTCCTATCAGCCAGCTAAGTGAAGGCCAGAGCGGCGAACGCTATGTTTGCATTCACGAAAACGCCTTCACCAACGCGACCGGCAGCGATGCTGTTTCGACGTTCTCGATCGACGTCGACACAGCCTCTTATGCCAATACACGGCGGTTCCTTAACAGTGGCCAGCTTCCTCCACCGGACGCCGTCCGCATTGAAGAGTTAATCAACTACTTTCCTTACCAATACGATCAACCCGAAGGCGCCGATCCATTTTCAGTCGATTTAGAATTGGCCGCCTGCCCATGGCACCCCAAACACAAACTCGTTCGTGTGGGCATCAAGGGAAAAGAAGTCGCCGTCGACAAACGCAAGCCAACACATTTGGTTTTCCTCTTAGATGTATCCGGCAGCATGAACTCGGCAGACAAACTTCCGCTTCTCAAACGCGGTTTCAAAATGATGGTCGACCAGTTGAATGAGAACGATCGTGTCACCATCGTGACTTATGCGGGGCAAGCAGGATTGGCGCTGCCGCCGACGTCGGGAGATCAAAAGTCAAAAATCAATCAAGCCATTGATGTACTTACCCCGGGCGGATCGACCCACGGCAGCGCGGGAATCAACCTCGCCTATCAGTTGGCTCAAGAGAACTTCGTCCAAGAAGGAAACAACAAAGTCATCTTAGCCACCGACGGCGATCTTAACGTCGGTGTTACCGCCGACAAACCGTTGGTCGATCTGATTAAACAGAAAGCGAGCGAGGGTGTTTTCCTGACCGTGCTTGGATTTGGCACCGGCAATCTCCAAGACGCAAAGTTGGAGCAGTTGGCCGATAACGGAAACGGCATGTATTGTTATATCGACAGCGTGCGTGAGGCGCGCAAAGTCTTGGTCGAGCAAATGATTGGCTCGCTGGTGACGATCGCCAAGGACGTCAAGATCCAAATCGAATTCAACCCCTCGGAAGTTCACAGCTACCGTCTTATCGGATATGAAAACCGAAAGCTGGCCGCCGCTGATTTCAATAATGATCGCAAAGTCGCTGGCGAAATCGGGGCAGGGCACACTGTGACGGCAATCTACGAAATCGTCACCAGCGACCAAGCCGACAAAACCGATAGTGCGTCTACGGAACCAACGACTTTGAAGTACCAAACAAAAGCATTTTCGAACGAGACTAAATCCCCAGTTCGCGTTGATTCCAAGTTGACCGAAGCGGCATCGTCCGGAGAGCTGTTGACGCTGGCAATGCGTTACAAGCAACCTGATTCCAACACCAGCAAACGTATCGAGTTCGCGCTGGCCAATGAAGCAGTCCGATTTGACCAAGCCAGTGACGACTTCCGCTTCGCCACCAGTGTCGCCGCTTACGGAATGCTACTACGAAGATCCGAGCATGCCGCTAACGCGACCATGGAGATGGTAGAAGAAACTGCGGCCGGCAGCATGGGCCCCGACGTTCAAGGATACCGCGCCGAATTCATCGACTTAGTCCGCAAAGCCAAAACCTTACGCAAGTAGTGAACGAAGGCAGGAATCGCTGGAGGCATGCGATTTTGGTCAAGAATCTTGATGAATTCCAATTCTCCATACACTAGAATCGTTTGCTTACTGGCACACGGTTCTAGTGTTTTGTCAGCACTGGACTTTCGTATTGGCCGTTTTGGCGCTAGTGGCTTATTAAGCTTGTTAAATTAATCAGCCGCCACGCGATAGCGTCCGGTCCACCAAGCGTAACCAAGGACCGGGGGCAATCGCCAAGCGCCTGATGAGAAGATCCGTCGGATCATCTAGAGAAAGTGGGATAGGCATTCTTGCAAAAATTGAACCGCCAAGCATTCGTCAACGGTTTGGACCGCTGTGGAATGTCAACGCACCTGGGATTTGTGACGCCTGACAAAGCCAAAAGGCAGCAGCAGGTGCAACGGACGAATGGCCAAATCGAAATGGCTTATAAGCTCGGGATTCCAACAATACGTGTTAACACAGGTCGTTGTCGCACGTCGAAAAATTTCGAAAGGTTGATGGACAATAAGGGAATCGAACCGCGACTCGAAGGGCACACCGATGAAGAAGGATTCAAATGGGTTTGCGACTCTTTTGAGCAGTGCCTCAAGAAAGCCGAAACGTGTGGTGTCGTCCTGGGCTTAGAAAACCACTGGGGGCCCGGCAGAACCGCTGAAAGCGTACAGCGAATCGTCAATACGCTCGACTCGCCTTGGCTTCGTGTGACGATGGACAGCGGCAACTTCTTCGAGCGACAGCACGAGCAATTAAAAATGCTTGCGCCGCAGGCCGTTTTCATACAAGCCAAAACGTATTACAGTGGCGGCGTTTACTATGACTTGCCCAACATGTCAGACAATAAAATTGCGGCGGACTAAGCGCAAATCTCCAAGATCTGCCAAGACGCGCATTACAAAGGCTCCGTCTCGCTTGAGTTTGAAGGCAAAGAAGACCCGTGGCCTGCGGTGCCGAAGAGCTTGGAGATGTTGCGATCCGCGTTAGGAAAAAAGCAAACTTAGGGGACCTTCAAACCGTTAATTGAACGCCTCAGTCTTTGGACAGTTCCGGCATCCCCTGGACATCGACCTTGATCACAGTAGCAATCGGGTCCGCGGCAGTCTCGGGTATTTCTATGACCCATTGATTGCCTGTGGTGTCAACCTTCAGTTCTGTTTTTGCATCGACCAACAGTACTGTCTTCCTCAGCTTATTCGAAAGCGCTGGCAGGGACAGCTTGCCGCTCTTGGGCCAGTCAAACACATGCAGATACAAAGTGCCATCCTTGCGAGTGACTCGGCCCTACTCGGGAAGAAACAGCGCAGCCTTGGTGCCGTATACCGATTCTCCGTTGACGGCCATCCAATCGCCAATTTCACGCAAACGTTTGACACTGGCCTAGGGGAAACTGCCGTCCGCTTTGGGCCCAATGTTCAATAGATAGTTACCTCCCTTGCTGACGACGTCGACTAGATTTCGCACTAACGTTTCGGAGCTTTTCCAATTCTCATCTGCCGTTTTGAAGCCCCATGTATCGTTCATCGTCATACACGATTCCCAATCAGTGGCGACGCCAGTGGCTGGGATTTCCTGTTCGGGTGTGCCAAAATCGCCGGCGAAGGAACCCTCTTTGGAGAATCCTGCGTATCCTTGGCGCCCACTGCCAATACGATTAGTGACGATCAGGTCAGGATTCATCTTCAACATCCAAGTATAAAGTTCTTGACCGTCTTCGTCAGTCCACCACTTTTTCTGATTTTTTTATCGTACCACTTGTGTGGTACGATGAGGGCTTACACCGTGGGCTAATTGCTGCCGCCACTACCGTGGCTAAAAATCTAAAGTGAGTGCCATTGGGCGAATCTCCAAACGGCTGATTCTAAAGTTAGGCTGCAACGCACGAATAGCCTATTGGTTTTCGCAACTAAATAGGTTTCACGTTCCAAATTTCATTTGCATACTGCTGGATTGTTCGGTCGCTGCTGAACCAGCCACTGTTGGCCGTGTTGAGGATGCTCATCCGATTCCACTTTTCTTGGTCACGATACGTATCGTTGACCTCGACTTGTGAATCAATGTAAGCTCGCAGATCAGCGATCGTCACCCATTGGTCGCGAGGGTCTCTCAGACCGGAGGTAAGCACATCGAACAGTCCCGGTTCGTCTCGGTTAAAGGTTCCTTGCTCTAGAACTTCCATGATGTGGCGGATATCGTCGTCACCGGCAATGATTTCATTGGGATTGTATGCCTGTTTAACTTTGCCGACTTCTTTTGCGTCGAGCCCAAAGAGGAAGAAGTTTTCAGCTCCTGCCTTTTCTCGAATTTCGATATTAGCTCCGTCGAGCGTACCGATCGTCAGAGCACCATTCATCATGAACTTCATGTTGCCGGTACCTGACGCCTCTTTCCCGGCGGTCGAAATTTGCTCCGACAGTTCTGTACCGGGGCAGATGACTTCCATCGCCGACACGCGATAGTTGGGAAAGAAGACCAACTTCAAAAGATCTTTCACTCGCGGGTCATTGTTGACCACCTTCGCAACGTTGTTGACCAATTTCACGATGATTTTCGCCAAGTGATAACCAGGGGCCGCTTTGCCTCCGATCAGCACACACCGCGGCACCATGCCTTCGGTGTCACCAGCAACAATTCGATTGTAGAGGTGAATCACATGCAGCACGTTTAACAGTTGCCGTTTGTACTCGTGAATACGTTTCACTTGCACGTCAAACATAGCGTCGGTGCTAAACTCGACACCTGTATGCTCTTTCACGTACTCAGAGAAACGCTGTTTATTGGCCAGCTTTACCGCCGCCCATTTCTTTCTAAATTTCGCGTCTTCAGCGTACGGTACAAGATCAACGATCGATTCTAAATCGGATTCCCAAGTAGTTCCAATCGTTTCGCTAATGAGCGCCTTGAGCCCCGGATTGCAATGACTCAGCCAACGCCGTTGCGTCACGCCGTTGGTCTTATTGTTGAACTTTTCCGGCCAGAGCTTATAAAAGTCGCTGAACAAGCCTTCTTTTAACAAATCCGTGTGCAGCTGAGCGACACCGTTGACGGAAAAGCTCCCGACGATGCTTAAATAAGCCATGCGAATGTGAGGGTGGTCACCTTCTTCGATCAATGAGATGCGTTTAAGCAGTTCGTTGTCGCCAGGGTTAGATTTGGCGACGGATTTTAAGAGACGTTCGTTGATTTCGAAGATGATCTCTAACAGACGCGGCAGCATCTTGCTGAATAACCCTACCGACCAACGCTCCAAAGCTTCGGGAAGCAACGTGTGGTTGGTATATGCCATACATGAAGTCACAATCGACCAAGCTTCTTCCCATTCGAGTTTGTGTTCGTCGATCAGCAGTCGCATCAGTTCGGGAACTGCACAGGCAGGGTGGGTGTCATTGAGTTGGAAACAGTTCAGTTGCCCAAACTCAGAGAAATCTTCTCCGTGACGCCCGACCCAATCGGCGAGCACGTCTTGGAGGCTAGCTGAGGTGAGGAAGTACTGTTGCTTAAGCCTAAGTTCTTTTCCATTTTCGCTGGAGTCGTTGGGGTACAACACCATTGAAATTTGTTCCGCGTCGTTCTTCTCTGCCACGGCCTCGGGATAACTTCCTGCGTTGAACTCGTTCAGGTCGAATTCGTCTGTCGCAGCGGCCTTCCACAATCGGAGCGTGTTGACGGTGTTGTTTTTATATCCCGGGATCGGCATATCGTAGGGTACGGCCAGTAAATTCAGAGCGTCTGACCACCGTGTGCGCATTTGCCCAGCTTCGTCGTAGTAACGTTCGGAGTGACCGTAAAGATGGATTGTGCGCGTATCTTCGGGACGTTCAATCTCCCAAAGGTTCCCGTCTCGCAGCCAGTGATCCGGCGCTTCTACTTGGCGACCATTTTCAATCTTTTGGTGGAACATTCCGTACTCGTACCGAATTCCGTACCCGGTAACTGGAAGTTTCAAGTTCGCACAACTGTCCAAGAAACAGGCGGCGAGTCGTCCCAATCCACCGTTACCCAAACCAGCGTCGTGTTCGGCTTCGATCACTTCTTCGAGGTGCATGCCAAACTTGTGCAGGCCTTCTTTAAGACCCGCGTCGAGGTCCAAATTCTGAACGGCGTTATTCAGAGAGCGGCCCAACAGAAACTCCAACGACAAATAGTGAACCCGTTTGGTTTCGCTCTCGTTCAATGCCTTGTGCGTGGATCGCCAGGCCTGACTGATTCTGTCCCGCACTGCCAGTGCCGATGCTTGATAGAAATAAGTGGGATCTGGAGTCAGGCTATTACAACTTAGCGTGTAGAGAAGGTGACGGTGAAGTTCCTCTGGCAACGTTTTTAAGACATCGTCAACTATCTGAGTATTTCCCATTATCGCATCAGCCATTATGATCACTTTCCTTTTAAGTCTTTCGCGGGTCGCCACTTAAAGCCTTGAAAGGACGACATATTTACATGAGGAATTTTTATTGTACAAAAGTTTTCGGCAGGCTTAACCTATTGGCCCCCGTCAAAATGCCTTCGCCTGAGCAGATTGAGCAAGTGGGGTGGATTTCTTGACCTTCATCGCACAGCAATGAATTTCAGAGTTCCATTGATTATTGTGTTTTCTTTGCGATTAGTCGCCAACGCACGTCCCAAGAACAACATGAATTAGAGAATGCAAGGACTTTCGGCTAGATTGAATTTGAGTTACTAATCGATTCAATTGATTTGTGAAGGTTCGATGTGGCAATATTTCGCTTGTGGAGCGGAACCTACATCAAGTAGACTAGAAAAATTTCAGTTCGGGGTAGAGCCATTCGCACTTTCACTGAATTGCAACCTTATGGTTTTGCCCGCAATTGGCACAGAATACAATGCTAAAGTGCTGGCACTCAATTTTTGCAGTAAGTAGGTCCTTAAGCTAATATAATGGATAGCCTAATCAAGAATGCTAGGTACCTTATCGTCGCATTGTGCCTGTTAACAACGGTAGGTTCTGCGGTCAACCTCGTCACCTCGTACTCAGGTTCCACCGAAGAAATATCTCTTAAGACAGAGTTTGGTGAGGCGTCTGAAAAACTGCATCAAAGACGAAAAACTGAGAAAGCGACACCTCACCCCAAACGTTTGCTGTTCAATTCTCCCCGGTACCAAACCATTCTCGTTCCAGCCTTCACAAGCTTCAGTCATCCTACTGAACGTTGTCGATTGAACGGCTTTGGCGGTTATCTTAGGAATTAGGTTCCAACCGTTCTTCGGGCTTAAAATCCCTTCTGACGACGGCAGATTCTTTTGAATGAAAGCGAAGAACACAGCGACTTTTTACCATTGATGGGATTGACTCAAAAAGCTCGTCCTAAAGGAGTCTGCTGCTTGAGCAAACTCTTAATCAGAACGTTTGCGTGTTTTTTAAAATGTCAGCCTTTTAGGTATTTGGATATTCTAAAAGTAGTAAGTCCGTCGTCGCCCCCGAGTGAGTATCGCTGTTCGTTTGAGTGCGCGAGGTTCTTCTTTGCTCCGCCTAAACACAGACGCTTTTTTCGAAACAATAATTCAATTTCCGTGATTGATCCGCAGAGGATCTTCAACGCTCCCAAGATCAAATTCAATCTCAATAGGCAAGTCGATGCAAAAATCAGGACCACTTACCATCATCAGCGAGACGAAGCATTGGAAAACCGACATTCCATCGGGCTTGGTCGTCTTCCTCGTCGCGCTTCCACTGTGTTTGGGAATCGCGTTGGCATCTGGCGGATCCGCGATGTCGGGAATTATCGCGGGAATCGTCGGCGGTTTAGTCGTGACCCTCTTTAGTAATTCGTCACTGGGCGTCAGCGGTCCGGCAGCGGGACTGGTTGCCATTGTCGCTCCTGCGATTATGCAGTTAGGCTTTCAGAATTTCCTGTTAGCGGTGGTTTTATCTGGAGTGATTCAAATTGTACTGGGCGTTCTCAAAGCAGGCACGATCGGCTACTACTTTCCCACTTCAGTCATCAAGGGCATGCTGGCGGCGATCGGACTGATCATTATCCTGAAGCAAATTCCGCACGCGGTTGGCTACGACAAAGATTATGAAGGCGACATGGCCTTTACCCAAGCCGACGGGCACAACACGTTTACCGAAATCTATTACGCGCTTTTGAATCCATCCATCGGTCCTGTGCTCGTCACACTCGTTTGCCTTGCCATCCTGATTCTGTGGCAAACCAACAAAATCACTAAGTTCGGCTGGAGCAAAATTATCCAAGGACCACTGGTCGCAGTCGTCGCTGGAATCTTGCTCAATCTTGCCTTTAACCCGACTCCGATGAAAATATCCGAAGACCATTTGGTCAACCTGAACCTGGCAGTCGATGTGGATCACGGTGAGGTTGATTCGGATGAAGAAAGTGCGGGAGCTGGAGGATTCAAATTTATTTTCCCTCACTTCGAACCATCGAAAATCACTTCTGCTGAAATGCAGATCGGGCACGGTTCACATGGCGGTGGCGGGGCTACCAATGCAGCACTAGCAATCGAAGATGCCACGGACAAATTGGATTCTTTCGGAGAGAAACTGGAAAAACTGACCGACGGCTCAATCGCGTCGAGTCTTGGGCCTACGATCGCCGGTCTGCGTGAGTCGCTTGCATCATCGGGAACTGCTGTCGATTCGACCGAATCGAAACTTAAAGCGCTAGAAGATGCTGTTGGTAAGGTTTCCGACGAAGGCATTGCTGACGGGATGAAAAACTCGCTCGCTGGAATAAGAAACACAATCAAGACAGAAAAGGCGGCAGTCTCTGTTTCACCATTCCGAGCGGCAACCATGATTTTCATCACTGCGCTGACACTCGCCATCGTTGCCAGCCTCGAATCTCTGCTCTGTGCCGAGGCGACGGACAAGCTTGACCCGCAGCGTCGTCAGACCGATTTGAATCAGGAACTACGAGCCCAAGGTATCGGAAACGTTGTCTCGGGAATGGTTGGCGGATTACCGGTAACGCAAGTTATCGTTCGAAGCTCAACCAATATTCAATCGGGGGCTCAATCCAGACTATCAAGCTTCGTGCACGGTATTTTTCTAATTGGTTGTGTAATCTTGATTCCCTTCATCCTTAATCTCATTCCACTTGCGAGTTTGGCAGCGATTTTATTCGTCGTTGGCTACAAGCTGGCTCATCCGTCAAAATTTCAAACCATGTACAGTCAGGGTTGGACTCAGTTCTTACCCTTCATCATTACCATCGTCGCTATTCTCGCTACCGACTTGTTGATTGGCATCGGTATTGGTTTGGTCGCTTCACTGTGCTTCATCCTCCATGGCAGCTATTTCAAATCATTCTGGATGAATGAGTCCAAGGAAAATGGCAAGAAAGTTCACAAAATGACGCTGGCCGAAAGAGTGTTTTTCATCAATAAGGCCAGAATCCAATCCACGCTTCAAGAACTTGAATCCGGGGACAAAATCTTTATCGACAACTCAAATACTGTCCACATGGACCAGGACGTTCTCGATGTATTCAGCGACTTCGAAACTCATGCAGAGTTTGACAAAATCGAAGTCGAATGGGCGCGTCCCTTAACTGGTGAAACACGGCCGGATCCGGCTCGAGTTCAGAACGCGCACTAAGGCCTACCCCCTCATTTCAATTCTAATTAACGGTGAGTTGGGCAACTTTGCCCAGCTCCCACTTGGGTGGTTTGCCTCAGGTCCGCCCGAAGTTGCTCGTGGCTGCGGCGTAACTTGGACACTGCGTCCCCTATTAACAGCTCTTGAATCTGGCTGTGTTTGCTACCGTTACCTCAGCCTTGCACAGACCTATCGAGAGTACGTGGAGTTGCCCAACTAGGTATCGTTTCATAAATTGGTTAAGCAAAAAAACGCCTCACTGACACGCTGATGCTTGACTTGGAGTGATAGCACTTCATGCCTCTCTTGTAATTTTGCTTCACTTAATCGCCGCTGGTTTTACGATAAACACATGAAACAAGTCGCGATTGCGATCCTAGATTGTTCGGTAAAAATGTGAGTATTTTGAGGTACACAGATGACCAGGAAACGAGTCTTAGTAACCGGGCCAACTGGATTTATTGGAATCAATCTAGTGAAAACATTGCTCAGCAAGGGCTATCGCGTTACCGCGATGGTGCGGGCCACGTCTAACACATCAGCGCTGAAGAAGTTAGGAGTAAGAATTGTTGAAGCCGATTTAGGCGACACCAAATCTCTGGCTGCTGCAGTCGCCGGTCAACAGGTCATCTACCATTTAGCTGCGGCAACTCGCGCCGTTCACCTCTCCACCTTCGAAAAAGTAAATCTGGATGGGTTTAGAAATTTGATGCGCTCTGCCATCGCCGAGGGGAACGATCCTAATTTTGTGCTTGTTTCGTCACTGGCCGCTGTGGGCCCCAACGCGATAAACCAGCCCCATCTCGAAGACGCAATCGCAAACCCCGTTTCCAACTACGGTAAAAGCAAGCGCGCCGCTGAACTGCTGGCGGCTCAATACAGCGACCGCTTGAAGATCTCAATTGTTCGGCCTTCGATCGTACTAGGCCCTCACGACGTGAAGGGTTGTGTGATTTTTAGAACAATTAGCCAATTTGGGATACACGTCAACCCAGGACTCACAATGTCGACCTACTCCGTGATTCACGTTGCCGATTTGTGTGCCGCACTGATGGCAGTCGCGGCCAGAGGTCGCAGAGTGACGCCAAAGAATCCTGAGACAGGAATCTACTTCGCTGCTGCTGATGAGATCGTTAACTACCGTGAATTGGGTACGATGATTGGCCGCGCTATGGGAAAACCGTTTACGTTTAACCTTCCCCTCTGGCATCCAATACTATGGCTGATCGGCATCGCTAATACGGCGTTGGGAAACCTTATCGGTTCTCCGCAATTCCTGAATTACGACAAAGTACGTGACATGACCGCCGGTTCATGGTCCTGCGATAACAATAAGCTTAAGCGTGAAACCGGGTTTGACTTTCCCATACCCTTTGCCACTAGAATTTCACAAACCGTTAAATGGTACCGAAACGAAGGTTGGCTAAACAACGTCGAAACGATTGGCTCCAACACCAACTCCACACAGACTGTCAATCAAACGGGTTGCTCTGATTCCAATCCGCCTACCTTGCGTACCAATTGACTTTTCAAATTGGCAGTTTTTGCTTGCCATCCCCTTGCTAAGCCAAAGTAATAAATTTCATCCCTAATTGTTGAGAGGGCTTGTTTGATTCACGGACGAATAGGATCGGTCTTGAGTTTTACTGGTATGAGTGTACCCGTACTCCTTAATCTTCCTCTGCAATGTCCGAACGCTAATTCCCAACGCCTTCGCAGTTTTTCCTCGTGCCCCTGCGTAGCTATCCAAGGCTTTAACAATTGCCTCACGCTCAATTCTTTGGAGCGTTTTAATTTCCTGCTGAACGATCTCTGTTCCGTCTGCGAATAGGTTTGGAAATTTTGAGCCGCGAAGCGTGGCCAACTCGTTCTGCAGATGACGCTCCTTAATCGCGCGATTAACTTTGACAGACAATTCCGCCTCACTGATAGGTTTCAAAAGAAAATCCGTCGCACCACCCTGTAAACACAGGACGGCATTGCTAACCGAATCGGCCGCTGAGACCAAGATGATTGGCAGATTAGCCGATACAGATCTTATTAGTTGGGTGAAATGCGTTGGATTTTCATCCGAACTCTCAATGCCTGAAATTACAAGCTGCGTGTTTTCGCAAACTTGCGCTTTCACTGATTCAACGTCGTGAACGTTCACCGGATCGTATCCGTTGTCTTGGAACCATACCGATAACCTCTGGCGTGTCTGCAGATCGTTAACTGAGACCAAGACTTTTTTAGCTGCTTCTGACGGCATTATCATTTTTCCCTCACTTGAATAGAACGACCGGAGAAAGAAATAGAAAAGAGTTACTGTTACGACGGTCTAAACCACGACGAATTGACCTCGAATCTCGAAAAATCACACAAAATGCAACTTTCTTTGATCTCCTAATGTTGGTCCAAAATTTCTCTGGAACATCAAAACACTAAAGGCGGCCAAATTGGCCGGCGGGAACTCGGATCCGAAGCGGTATCTCTAACAAATTGCAGATCGACTCCCCGATTAGATAATAACCGAACGAAAGTATCACTTTGCAACGTAGAAGCTCGGAACAACTCGCATTCTTTTCGACAAAACGAAAAAATATTTAGATAACGTTAAGATTGTTTAAATGGCATTAAGACAGGGAAAGAAATCGTTCGTGGCGTTGCCTTTAACTGCGCGAAGTGATCCCCCCTCCGCGATGCTGGTATCAACGCGATGGCCGCCGGTTTCCGCAGCGGCCAAGATGTCGATGAAGGTGATTCGGGCAGTCGCCTTTACAAGGCTAGAACTAGTATTCCATGTCAACTTGTATCGACCATCTATGCCGACAGTGAATTGATAGCCAATGGTTGATCTGGAAACAATAGATTGAGTTCGGTTGGCTTGACAATCGTTGAAGATGGTATTTGTCAGACTGATTCGCAAAGGGAACACTCTGTCTTTGCGGAGCACGACTGGTCAGGACAAACGGACGCGCTCGTTAGACTGCAAATGACTGACTGGCTGTACATTCGACTGAACTTTAAGACATTGGTGGCCATCGCATACAAGTTGGGCATTGTCTTGCCTCTGAAGGAAATAAAATTTGTAGATTTTGGTTTTTAATATCGAGATTGCACGAAAGAGAATCCATGTCTCTCACGAGAAGAATGTTTACAGCCCCTGAAAAAGCGGAAATTGTCCGTCGGCATCTCAAAGATCAAGTTCCTGTCAGCGACCTTGCTGCTGAAATGGATGTCCAGCCCAGCCAAATTCACCAATGGGTCAACGCAGTGCTGACCCAAGCCGAACGAGCGTTCGAAAAGGTGAATAAAAAGCCTCAGCGATCGGCCAAGAAATGGGAGCAGTTGAAAGACAAAAAAATCTATCAACTCGAAGAAAAACTGAAGGACCGCAATGGAGTCATCGCCGAGTTGATGGAGGCCAACGTGAAAACAAAAAAGCTCACTGGGGACCTCTGAAAAAACAGTGGGTCCCCCATGACACACGCGACACCATCGTCGATTATCTCAAGTACTGTTTGGTGTCGGAGCGATGTCTGCCAAATCACCACCGTAAGAAGAAATTGCTCGGACAGCGTGATCATCCGAAAAGATGAACAGAATGTTTGGCCTGTCTTGGGCGTTCAGTGAACCCATCAGCTCAATCAATCCAAGCATCGCCGCGACACACAAAATTACCCAACTTGATCTTTGATTCATATCCCTGGCCATTCATTCTTGGGCGTCTCAGGCGCAAAAAGAAAGTTCACAACGTCGAAACCTTCGAAGTTCTCGGCTGGAAAATTTACTTCGAAGTGTTCTCTTTCATTTGCTGCTGCTGCGATTCACCCTTCCCCAACAATGTCGGCAGATTGAAACGCCGTCAGTCGCTTGGCTGAGGGGCTGATGCGTCAGGGCCGCCATCGTTGGGAGGAAATCCCAAAAGGCCGTCATTTGATCGGTCTCTGCTGCCGCTGCTATTTTGCTTGGCCATGAAGCGATCATCGGCACACGCACTCCGCCCTCATAAAGATCTCGTTTCTCGCCTCTGAGAACACCAGAACAATTAAAATATTCATAGTCATGCCCGCCTTCTTTATGCGGTCCGTTGTCGGATGTAAAAATTATCAACGTGTTATCAGCGATTCCTTGAGCCTCCAGTTCGGCCACGATTTCTCCCACGTAGTCGTCCAGCACATTCACCATCGCCGCAAACGCGGCGCGCGGATGGAGCTGATCCCGATGGTGGCCTGTTGCGTGAGGCGTTTCCTCTCCATATTTTTCTCGATGACGCTCCATGTATTCTTCAGGCGCGACCATGTCTGCGTGAGGTTGGATCGCGGCGTAGTAACAAAAGAACGGTTGATCTCGATTGGCTCGAATGAACTTGAGCGCTTCCTCTTGAATCAAATCCGGAGCATACTTCTCCTCTTGGCCGTCAGCGTTTTCAGGCAAGAGAACTCTCGTGTTGTCACTCCACAAATGGCCGGGATAGTAGCTATGTGCCTCGCGCTGGCAGTTGTAGCCGTAGAATCGGCTGAAACCCATCTTCATAGGCTCGCTCACCGTTTCGGGTCCGCCGAGCCCCCATTTACCAAACAGACCCGTTTGATATCCGGCCGATTGCAGTAAGTGTGCAAAGAAGTGAAGAAATACCAACCATCAACAGCACAAAAAAACGAGTCACTAGCAAAGTTCCTTGAATATTGTGACGTAGGAAAAGGCAACAGAACCTTTCAATCAATTGTCCAAGTAAATCAATGGCCCGCTCCAACGGACTACTCATTCTTTTCATTTGGACCCAGCTTTTTTGTTCTTTCTCTTTCCAGTCGCCTTGCCGTAGCGTTTCATCCACTGGCCCGTTTCCATCAGTTCGCCTGCCTCCAAGCGTTCCCAAAGCTCTGGTTCGTTTGCTTTGACACCCGCGCGAGCCATTCCTGCGGCCAATCTAACCTCGGGTTTACGCTTACCAAGATCTGCCAGACCCAAATCTGAGTTGTTTGTCTGCCATTGATCCTCCAAAGCACGCAACTTGGCCAACACGGGTGCATATTCGGGATCCAACGCCAAGTTATTCATTTCGTCGGGATCCTTTTCAAGATCATACAATTCCTCGACCGGTTTCTCATCTCTAAAGAAAGTCATCTGCTCATCCGTCAGCTTCCCCTCCTTTTTCAATCGCCGCATCACATGCAGGGCAGGGCGGTTGATTTCCAAATAAGCCTGATCCGTCGCCCAAGGAACTTCAGTCATGTGATTCTTAATGTACTTGAAACGCTTCGTCGTCAGGCTACGCGAACATTCGTCAATCTCATCCCAAATATCTCTGGCCGATCGCACGTAGTCGCGGTACTGAACATCTTCCACACCCATCAGAGGATTAGATGTCATGTAATCAGGAATCTCGGCGCCCGCAAGCTTCAAAAACGTCGCAGAAATATCAGTCGTGCAAACCAAGTCATCGACGACCGTCCCAGCCTCAACGCGCCCAGGCGCCCAAATAATCATCGGAACATGAATACCAGGCTCTTGGAGATAACCTTTCCCGCGTAAGTTACAACGACCATTGTCGGCGATAAAAATAACGATCGTGTTGTCTGCTAAACCTTGGCCCTTCAGGTTTTGCATTAATAGCCCAACTTCATTGTCCATGTACTCAACGGTGTCCAAGTACGCGGCCCAGTCATATCGAATCTCAGGCGTATCTGCAAAGTAGGGTGGCAACACAATCTCGTCCACCGAAACAGGATGCGTAGAATCTTTCCTGACGTCGTTCCACCAATCACCACGATGGGTAACCTTCAACTGGATCTGACTAAAGAAAGGTTGATCCTTGGCCGTGAAACCGGCCTGCTTGTCAAACAGTCCAAACTTCTCGACTCCATCGTACTCACCGACCGCGGTGTGCTTGAAATTGCAGTCCGTCTTTGTCCCCGACCCCATCACCAAAGAATGCCCCAGCAAACACGTGTATCCACAATCGCGGAGATAGGACGTGATTGGCTTATAAGGAGCCGCCAAGGGCATCTCGCGATTACTCCGATGGTGATGGGCGTTGATGATGTTTTGGTGCACGCCGACCATCATTGCAGATCGGTTGGGCGAACAGATTGGATTGGTACAGTAGGCTCGGTTGTAGATCGCCCCCTCCTTGGCCATCTGATTTAGATTGGGCGTCTTTACGCCTGCCATACCATTGCACTCCAAATCCGGCCCCATGTCTTCGGCCATCAACCAGATGATGTTGGGTTGCACGGATTCATTTTGAGCAAAGCAATGTGACGAAAATAAGATTAACGCAATCAAACCAATGAAAATTTGCGTCGATCTAGTATTGGAAAACATCATGAGCACCGTAACTTAGTCAGGCAGGAAATTCCACATCATTCATTTCGTGGCGGCAACGAAGATCAATCGCGCATCGTCTATAATATCAAGTGTGTTTTGATCATAATCTATACCAAGAACTTCTACCAATTCAATTTTGAAGAAGCCCCGTCACATGCTTTCTGAACGATCTGCGGACCGCCGAAACAATACCTTGGCCAAACTATTATTTTTCCCGTTGCTGGTCGCGACTTTGACTTGTAATTCGACGTTTGCTCAATCGGCGCGACAGAACATTTTGCTGATCTGCGTTGACGACCTTCGCCCTGAGCTAAACTCATTTAACGCAAGCCATATCCATTCGCCAAACATCGACCAATTAGCCAATTCAGGTCGCGCCTTTGTACGGCACTACGTGAACGCGCCAAGCTGCGGGCCATCGCGCTACACATTGCTGACCGGCTGTTACGGGCCCGGAGGTAACCAGGCGCTCTTTCAGAGATCTGCCGCCATAAAAGAAAATCCCACTCCCTTTTACCCTAGCATGCCAAAGTGGTTTCGAGACAGCGGTTACGCTACCGTTTCGGTCGGCAAAGTTTCTCACCATCCTGGTGGACGCGGCGGAAAGGACTGGGACGAGAAGGAATTCCCGGAAATGCCTGGGGCTTGGGACGCCCATTTGATGCCAACGGGCTCTTGGAGACATCCACGCGGCGCGATGCATGGTCTGGCTGACGGAGAGATCCGCGGCGACGCAGCAGAGATGGCCTTGCTTCAAAGCACACTTGGTCCAGACACAACTTACCCCGACGGACTGATCACCAACGAAGCCATTGGCCAAATCGAGAAGCTTGCAGCTGGCGAAAAACCGTTCTTCCTTGCCGTAGGGCTGATCCGCCCACATCTACCTTTCGGTGCTCCCAAAAAATACATGAGTCATTATATCGACGTTGAACTACCTCCAATTCCGCACCCTGACAAACCTCAAGGAATAACGACATGGCATAAATCAGGTGAGTTCATGAGGTATTTCCGCGATGGCAAAGATCCGCGCGACGACGCCCAGTATGCCGACGAAGTCCGCCGTCATTACGCCGCCTGCGTCAGCTACGCCGATGCGCAGGTCGGTCGCATCGTTAGGGCGCTCCAAAAATCTGCAGCCGCTGACAACACGATCATCGTTTTGTGGGGAGACCACGGTTGGCATCTTGGAGAACATTCGGTGTGGGGAAAACACACGCTGTTTGAAGAATCGCTGCATTCCCCACTAATTATCGTTTCAACCAAAATTGATCAATCGGGTACGCAGACGAAGGCGATGGTCAGCACCGACGATATCTTTCCGACGCTGTGCGAGCTGACGGAATCAAAAATTCCAGATTTCGCGGCCGGCCAAAGCTTGGTTGCACAACTGAAAGATCCCAACGCGGCTGGCCACGATGTTGTCGCCTATCACAGAAAACATACCACGTTGCGTACTGAAACTCATCGGTTGATCTTAGGCGATAACGGACACGTCGAACTTTATGATCACACCGCAGATGGTGAAACAAACAACGTCGCTAACGATCAACCCGAACAGGTAAAGCAATTGACTGTTCAATTAGAAAAATCACTGTCAGAGCGATGGGTTGAGTGATAGGACTTTGTTCAACGGTGAGCGGCAGGGCATTAGCGGCAGGGCACTAGCCGCCGGTATACGCGCGGCACCGAACCGACGGCTAACGCCCTGTCGCTCACGGAGTCCGAAGTGTGTAGGACGTGGGGCGAAACCGAAGGGCTTGCGCCCAATGGCACTTCCTTTAGACAAAATGCAGGATAATCTCATCAGCCGCCACGCGATAGCGTCCGGTCCTACTCGCTAAAAACCGGACGCTATCGCGTGGCGGCTGATGCGCAAATGCGTTGCATCAAGCTAGAGTAAGTGCCATTAGGCTTGCGCCCCTTCAGCTAACACCTTTAATTCCAGGCGAGACCAGCTCGCTGCTGCCAATAGGCTTCGGCAGGCTGAGCAATCGTTTTGAGCTGTTGTTCCAACTCATCCGTCCAAACGATGTCATGCGCTTTCAAGTTCGAATCCAAATGTTCCACCGAAGCAGCTCCACTGAGCACCGCTGTTGCCCAAGGCTGATTCATTGCTGCCGCGATTGCGATCGCATCCCAAGACGCCTCAAGTTCATTGCCGATACCGTTTAAAACGTCGCCACGCGCCGCAAAATCTCGCGCGTCATTGCGTACCGTCAAACGTCCGTTGGCCAAACTTTCTTTGACAATGACAGCCATCCCTGCTTGAGCAGCCTTCGCCAGCGCTGCTTCAGCGGATCTTTCCAATAGGTTCCATGTCGCTTGCACCGAGTCAAACAAACGGTGGCCACCGAATTCAATTTCGATCGCTTTCACAATCACCGTCGATTGGTTGACGCCCGAAACCGAAAGTCCAATTTCGACTCCTGTCTTTCGTATTTCGGCTAAACGTTCAAGAACAGATCTGTTCTCCAAGACACCACTTTCAATTGTCGCGGAGTGAATTTGATATAGATTTAGGTATTCGCCAAAATGCTGCTGACTGATACCCAATTGTTTTTGCAAAACGGTTAACGAATGTTCTTTGACTTCGTGCTGAGTTCCCGATGGCACCTGTACTGACCAATCGGCGGTATAGGTGTATCCCCATTTCGATCCGACACGTATCTCATCCGGCGAGAAACCACGAGCGCGAATCCAACTGGCCAAAAATTCCTCGGCGCGGCCGTAGGACCGCGCGGCATCGAAGTATCGCACACCCTGTCGCCATGCCGCGTCCAGCACAGCGTGAGCATTGTCTTGCATCGCGGAGACGGAATAGTCTGCGCCCATGTCCTGAGCGTGTCCGAGGTTGATGTATCCCGGCCGTCCCAAAGCAGCCAGCCCGATTCCAATTTTGCCCGGCATTACGCGACCTTTTTATCTTAACGAACTCAACGCAGAAGCTTTATCGTTTGCGGATTGACCAGACATATAAGTTTTCAACTTTTTCCCTTGCCCAAGGCGTTTTGCGCAGAAACTTTAGGCTTGATTTAATAGACGGATCGCTGTTGAAACAGTTGATACGAATCCGCTGCCCCAACTCTTCCCAGCCGTACATCTCAACCAACTCTTCCACGATCGTGGCTAGCTTAATTCCGTGAAGTGGATTTTTGGGTTGTTCTTGACTCATGTCAATTACAAAGCTTACTTGCAGTTTTATTTTTGTCGAGGATCAGAAACAGCAACAATTGGATCGTCGCCTTTCGCTCCGAGGCTGTGAGTTTGTAAAACGTTCATCAGCCGCCAACGGCAAAGCGTCCGGTCTCTAGCGCGTACGACCGGACGCTATCGCGTGGCGGCTGACGGATTGATACGCTGCATCAAGCTAAAGTAAGTGCCATTAGGCGCTAGCCCAAACGGCTCACATTAAATATCGAAAGCTGACTTAATCAACAGGCCACTAGCCGCCCAAACGGCTAATCCTAAAGTTGGTAAATCGCGATTCACTTTGAGTCATAATTGTATGACCAAAGAAGGTTTCATGAAACGAGCATGAAAAAGATTTGTCCCGGACTAGAAACTGACGGTTTACACAGCAGTTACAATTCGTATCCCAAAGTAGCAACTGAATGTAGACTACGGACGTCGTAATCTCCCAATCAACTACCGGAACCCGATCATGCATCTGTTATCTCAACTGATTAAAATCTCCCTTCCATTTTGCCTGTTCTCAACTTGCCAGTTGACGCAAACCGCGCTCGCCCAGTCGACATCAAAGGAGATCCCCACCGCCGCCCCCGAAGAAGTTGGGATGTCATCAACAAAACTGAACCTAGTCAACGAAATCATGCAGGGCTACGTCGAGAACAGAAAGATGGTGGGCGGTATCGTGATCGTTGCGAGTAAAGGAAAAGTCTGCTTCTTCGAAAGCTATGGTTTGGCCGACCAGGAGAACGATAGGCCGATGAAGAAGGACTCGATTCTGCGTTTCTATTCAATGACCAAGTCGATCACAACAGCAGCAGCACTGATGCTGCATGACGAAGGCAAACTAAACGTCAACGATCCGGTCAGCAAATACATTCCCGAGTTGGCCGACGCTCAGATCGTCACCAATGATGGTATGAAGCCGGCTCAAAACATAATGACAATCGCCGATCTAATGCGACACACGTCGGGGCTGACTTACGGAGGATCCAAAAACGTAGCTCACAATCTGCTTCATAAAAAGTACGAACCAACCAATCACAACATTACGTTGTCCGAGATGCCTGCAAGGCTGAAAAAAATCCAACTGGCATTTGAGCCTTCTACGGGATGGGAATACGGAATCTCAATAGATGTTTTGGGACGCGTCATCGAAGTCGCATCCGGCAAGTCGCTGGAAGAATTCTTCAACCAACGCCTGCTGAGCCCGCTTGATATGCGCGACACCGGCTTTCATGTTCCCGCCGAAAAATTGGCGCGATTCGCGGCCTGCTACGAACCTAAGGACGGCGGTTTTAAGTTGAAGGAACAAGAGAATGAAAAATTTTTGAAGTCTCCCGTATTTAAATCAGGCGGTGGTGGACTGGTTTCAACGGCGCGTGACTACATGCGTTTCTTGATGATGATTCAACAAGGCGGTGAACTAGAGGGCCGTCGATATCTTAAACCTGAAACAGTAAAGCTAATGACAACCAACCGAACGCCGCTAGAGGCCGGTTGGGTGCATTTTGGAGAAGTTCGCGAAGGCGTCGGTTTTGGATTTGGATTTAACGTCCGTGACAAAATGAGTGAATGGGATCCAGGCGGACGGGTTGGCGAATACGGTTGGGGTGGTGCCGCAAGTACACACTTCTGGGTCTCCCCCAAAGACGATCTGATCGTGATCACACTAGAGCAAATCCGACCTTACCGCTGGCTGACCGAGTTCGGTTTGAAAAAGGTGATTTACGATGCGATTGAGAAATAGGTGCTACTAACAAATCGAATACGACATGATAAATTCTTTCACGGCAGAGTTCATTTATATTTGAACCTTTTGTGATTCGACTCAACAAATTTTAAAAGAAAATCCATGAACAGAATCCTAATTACGATCGTGGCGCTATCGTTGACAGTCAGCAACACGACAATGGGGTAAGATAAACCAAACCGAATTTGAGCAGATAGGCTAGAGTACGTCGGCATTGCCGTCGAAGAACCGGGCTATCATGTCTGGGGGTCCAGTCCTGTGGTCGGTCCCGCTGGAAAGACACACCTGTTTGTTGCGCGTTGGCCCGTTGGTGCCACCTAGTTCGGCGTTTGGATTGACATCTGAAAGAAACGCATCTTTTTTTTTAAAACGCAGAGCAACTCACGCATCTTCCA
>Ga0209831_1001062_pt1 | contig 26010 bp, 14 predicted proteins | sample Maine_Asex4_meta_FD_187451 | JGI IMG/M metagenome (GOLD analysis project Ga0209831, IMG submission 187451) | Marine algal microbial communities from Maine, USA - Maine_Asex4_metaG (SPAdes) (version 2) | ecosystem: Host-associated > Algae > Red algae > Unclassified | place: Maine, USA | collected... | reverse complement strand
CACGGCGCCGGCGGAGCACTCGTCAAGTTCGAGCACGCCAAGCCCGGTCCTGGTGGGTCAACGGTCTACTTTTCGTGCGAAGACTGCGCCACCGAAGAAGCCCGAGTGGTAGCCGCTGGCGGTCAGATCGCTCGCCCGAAGTATGCGATTGGTGAGCACGGTTTCGTCTCGCTCATGATCGACACCGAAGGCAACATGGTTGGCCTCCACTCACAAAAATAGACATCAGCAAGAACGATGGTTGCGACCGCGTCGGGTGCTCAGCCGGTTGTGCGATTGAGGTCGGCGAGTACGCCGGCGATGTCGCAGCTGTGCACCACATCGCCGCCCGATGCCTGCCAGCTGGCCATGCCACCCTCGAGAATGTGCAGTGTGTGTTTGCCGGCGTCGGCAAGCTTGTCTCGAGCTTGGGTGGCGCGGCCTCCTGTCTGGCAGACCAGCACAACTGGATGCTCGACGTCGGCAAGGTCGTGTACGTGTTCACCGAGCGTGTCAAGCGGGACGTTGTAGGAGCCGGGAATATGCATGGTTTCGAACTCCCCAGCGATGTCGCTGCGAATGTCGGCTCGGTCATAGCCCGGGACCCACGAAAGAATGGGGAAGACCTTCGCCAACGAACTCATGAGGGCGGCTATTGGACGACTGGCTCGCCGGCATCGAGCCAGGCGAGGATTCCACCGTCGACATGGGCGACGTTGGTGAAGCCGAGCTCGTCCATGAGCTCGCTTGCAGCACCGCTGCGATTGCCAGAGCGGCAGTACATCAAGTACGGCTGGTCGCGGTCGAGGTCAGCGATTCGGTCTGCGAAGTCGCTCTCGTAGAAGTCAATCATGACTGCGCCGTCGAGGTGGCCAGCGTTGAACTCGTCGGGGGTACGCACGTCGAGGATGATCAGATCCTCGGGTTGGTTGTCGAACAGGTCGGCCGCATTGTCCACCGACACCGCCCTCACGCCTGAGTCTGACTCGGCATCGCCACCACAGCCAGCCACGAGGGCGACAAGAGATCGACCGTTCGTGCCCGCCGATCCTGGCTAAACCGCTGTCGGGCGCAGCTGCGAACGGCCAGCCGCTGACCAGTCTGCGACAAAGCGGTAGCGGTCACCGCGGATGATGGTGGTGCGCCATTCAACGGGCACTCCATCGCGACAGCCCAGCCGCTCCAAGAAGAACGCCGAAACGCCGCTCTTGAGACCCAACCGTTTGCGATCTGCCGGCGTCGGGGTGAGCGGCGTGAGACGTTCCCATCCTTGGTTTGGCACGGGCGCTCCCGCCTTGGCAAGTTCGTCATAGAGCGCAGTATGAGACCAATCCACTTCAAGCAGCGACGCCCCAATCGAAGCCGGCAGCCAGGCACGGTCGACCGCAAGCGGGTTACCAGCGGCGAGGCGCAGCCGTTCCAAGAGCACAAGTTCGGTGTCCTCGGCAACTTCGAGATGAGTGGCAGCGACGCTGTCGGTGACCGTGGCCAGCGCAAGGACCTCGCTCGTCTGCTCGACCCCAGTGGCCTCGACCGACTCGAACAAGCTGTACAGCGTCCCCAGTGATTGCTCAAACTCAGACCGGTTAACAACTGTCCCGCGTCCTCGCTCACGACGCAACACGCCAGCCTTGTTGAGCTGGCGAACCGCCTCGCGGACCGTGTGGCGACTGACGCCATATTCCTCGGTCAACACCAGATCGGTGGGGAACGCATCGTCGAACTCTCCCGCTTCGAGCCGACGCCTGAGGTCGGTCTCGAGCTGAGCCCACAACGGAAGGGGGTTCGTTCGATCTAACAAGGTGTGGGGCATCAGAGTCCTCGGTCGACGAACCAAGCAGTCTGCACATGCTCTGCCTGGGCGGTCTTACTATTCTAATGGCCGCGCAATAGGACTTTCTCGACACACATATCCGCACCACATCGACCACGATTGACAGTTCGACTCGCTGCACAATCAACTGCTCACGCTGCCCGACGAGACCCGGCTTTATCCCGGCATGGCGCTGGTTCCTCGTGCGGCAAGAACCTCTCGAGTGACACCTCCTGTTCTATTGGTGTGCAGCGCGAGAACAACTATGCGCTCGCTCCCATGCCGTGCCGCCCTTCCTGATGCCGCGCCATTGTCCACGCCGATTGGCGTCGGGTCTCGCGTGCTTTGGCCGCCACATCGAGCAGACCGCGGGAAGGGCCCCACGCATTGATGACCTCGGCCGGAGCCTCGGGCCACGACTCCCAGGTGTCGGCCCAGAACTCCCCGGACGCACGCAGATACGCGGTGAGTAACAGGATCGATGCGGGGCTTGACATGTCGGTGCTGGACACCGCAGCTGCTTGGGTAATGAGTCCGATCAGCGTCTCAAGCCGTTCGTCGCTCCAGTCGTGTTCGAGTCCAAGTCGGAACAAGCCAATTTGGACACCAGCAGTGTTGTACACGTCTTCGATGAGCCGGAACGGTTTGATGAAGTTCAGGTACGCATCGCCCGCAAGGACCTCGTGCGCCTGCACGACAACATTGGCGAACGCCAGATCCGCGATGCGCATCTCAGGGCCGTAGTCCGCATACGGGGACAGATCCAACGTGATGCCAGCGCGATCCGCAGGCACGGCCACCATGCGCAGATCATTGTGGTCGTCGTCGCGGCCGACCGACGCAGCAACGTACAGCACGTCGGCGTCAGGCGCGACTGATCCCCACTTCTTAGCCCCGTCAAGCCGGAAACCAGCGCCGGTTGGGGTCAGTGTTGTGTTGATGAACTTGGGATGTGGGCCTCGTTCTTCGCTAATGCAAAATGCACAGATCGCATCGGCTGGCGTTGCTGGGAAGAGGCGACGGATCGCTGCTTGGTGACCAGCGATGGAACCGGCGGAACGTCGATCGGCTCGCACCGCAACTCGCATGAGCCGCTGGAACGGGTCCTCAGACCCTGCGCCTCCCGATGACGGAGGCCCGAATTTCTTCAACAGCGCAACCAGATCGCTGCCGTCGGCTACGTCTGGCCGTTCAAAGAGCACCCGAAGCACATCGATCGTTGTCATCGCCATGGCTTGAGTATCGCTCAGTGGTCCTGGTTCGCTGACATTCGTAAGCCTGCCAACGTGTCAAAACACCACTCAATAGGCTGCTGGCTGCCGACCCAAGCATGGAAACATGGGTGCAATGGCATTGATTGAGTTCACCGTCGTCCAAGAGTTCGACGTGTCGGCGAAAACGTTGTGGGACGAAATGCTCGACTGGCCGGCCCATGGCGATTGGGTACCAGCGACTCGAGTCGAGATCGAGTCCGGCAATCCCGGTGAGATCGGCGAGACCTTCACTGGCTACACCGGCTACGGGCCGCTGACTCTGGTTGATCGCATGCGGGTCACCGCAGTCGAGTGGAACGATGTCACAAACCGGGGTTCATGCGAAGTCGAAAAGCTCGGCCCACTCTTGACCGGGCGAGCAGGATTCGTCGTGAGCGGCGACGAGACTCAATCCAAGGTTGAGTGGTTCGAAGAAGTGACCGTTCCGTACCTGCCACAGTTCTTGGCGCCGCTAGTGAACCGGGTGGGTGGGTTCGGCTTCTCGGTGGCGATGAAGAAGCTCGCACGCAAGCTCTAGCCGGGTCGACGGCTGCCTTACCCCACTGCCTTACCCCATTGCCTTACCCCATTGCGTCGAGCCAATTTCGCAGGTCGGCGATCGATGCCGTGGAGATCTCGTGCTGCATCGGATACTCGCGATAGGTGTGTTCGACACCGTGAGTCGTGAGGATGTCCCGGGTCGCTCGGCCGCGGTCGATGACGACCACGGGATCAAGCGTGCCGTGATGCACCAGTATCTCGGGCAGCTCGGCGTCGGCCGCCGGATCTTCGAAGGCATAGCTCAAGCCTTCGATCTCGGTCAGCATTCCTGACAGGCATGCCATGGCGGCAGGACGGGTTGCAGCGCCCGAACGAAGCGTCGATGCCATGGTCATTGCGCCGCCTTGAGAGAAACCGATGATGACCGCCTCGGAGCGATCCAGATCGCGGTCAGCACACGCGCGATCGATGGTGGCATCGATCGCATGGACCGAACCAAGGAACATTGCAGGGTCGATCGTGCGGTCATCGTTGCGCTCATACCAGCCTGCGCCTGCGCCCATCACAGAAACGGGGCCCCGCGGACAGATCGTAAAGAACCGACCGTCGGGATCGATATGGGGAACCAGCCCCGCAAGGTCGTACTCGTCGGCGCCATAACCGTGCACCAGAACCAAGAGTCGTTCGCCGACGCCGGTGGTCCCTACCGTGTTCACCACGAGTTCGTTCACGGCCGTGAACCCAAGCGGTCCAAGATGTTGACCGTGATCTGCTCGATCTGTTCGTCTCGGCCAGCGAGACCGTGCGCCCAGTCGGTCGAACCTGATGTCACGACAGTGCCTCCTCCGGGCGAGGTGTAGCTTCCCAACATCGCTTGGCCCGCACTGATGCGCTTCAGCGCTGAATCGTCGCGCGTGTTGAACACCCGATTGGCCAGGAACTCGATCTCCGACGGCTCATGCGGTTTCGGCGGGCGAGCGGCCGTGGTTCGAGTGAAGTGAGCCGCCGGAGCCATCGCCAAGATCTCGAAAGACTCCGGCGTCTGATCGGTGTGGGTCGGCACCGGCAAACCGTCGACGACGGTGTACTCGCAGCCGTCGCACTCGTATCCAACCGCGGTTGCCTTGGCCCCGAGCACGTCGCCATAGTCGATGCCGGTGCCCTCGAACATCCAATGGTCGGGCCGGTAGACGGTGTAGCCGCCGGCGCCGTTGGTGACTCGCTTGCCAATGCGGTGATAACCGCCTCGAGTGAAGCTGACGCCCGTCATCGTGTTCTCGGGACGCTCGATTAGATGGTCAGACCAGATGGTGGTCAGTTCGCCGATGCGTCCCGTGTCGTAGACCGGATCGTCTTTAAAGCGGCTCTTGTAGCCGACCATCACCGCCGCCGATCCCTGGACTGGTTCCTCGAGTCGCACCTGCCACAGCGATGTATTCCCGGAGAAGAACGCCACGTTTCCTCCCTGGGCGATGAAGGCTTCGACGGTGTCGCGCATGGGCCCTGACCAGTACTCGTCGTGGCCAACTGATAACACCAGTTGGTAACGATCGACGATCTGGGGATGCTCTTCGAGATCGGCATTCGAGATCACGTCGATGCCGTAGCCGTTGCGCTCGGCCCAAGCCAGAAATGGCCATTCCCAGTCAGGCCAACCTGCTGAACCTGCCCACGGCGACAGATGATTCATGCGCAGATAACCCACGTGGGTATTCATGTCGCGATCAGGAGGGTTGGTGGTCGTGACCCGACGTCCTGCACCTGGCGGCTTGTGCAGGTAGCCCCGTGCCATTGGCCGCTCGAGCGACGATTGCGTGCCACCGGTGTACAGATTGCGACCACCGAAGTCGTTGTATGCATGCCAAGTGTTGGTTGCCAACTGCAGCAGAATCGTGTTCTGCGAAGCGCTCGTTGGTCGCACGACAAAGAAGGCATGGCTCTGTCGTTGCTTGCCATCGATATCGACGCTAAAGAGCACTTCGTAGTAACCCGACTGCCAATCGGCCCCGGGCGTCACCGATCCTGCAGCGGGCCAACCACAACCGTTGGCCGACGCGTCGCGCGGGGTGGCGTGTTCGGCCGCCGTGACCGTGTTCGACCACACGACGGTCCGCTCGGCCCCCACGCGAGCAATTTCAACCTGAACCGGCCGCCCGCCCGGCGATGACACATGTAGACCAACCGCGCCACCCGGGTCAATCGATTGTGGCCAGCAGTACCCGGTGACAGTTTCGAACGCCATCAGCGAAGCATGCCACACCCAGAACTACGGCTCGCTCTCGAAGCACCAGAAAACGGCGGAAGCCGCCAATCCCGAGGGATCGGCGGCTTCTGCTTTTCGTACGTTATGTACGTTGCTAGCTGCGTCGGTCAGCCAGTAAAGCTTGGAACCGGTGCGGCAGTCGCTACTGCAGGAGCAGCGTCGGTGCGGGGAACGATGCAGAACGCGCCGTCAGTTGAAGGCACACCCTTGAGGCAGCTCGGGGCGGTGCTGAGGTTGTCGTTTGCATCGCCGAGGATGCAGATGACCTGAACGCTTGACCCGTCACCAAATGCAGCCGAGCCTGAGCCGATCACGGTGCGGAGTCCCTTGTCACATGCGTACAGGGTTTCGGTTGGCTCAATGAGGAAGCCAGAGGTGAAGACACAGCTCTTACCGTTCAGAGCAGCATTTGCATCGGCGCAGTAGAAGGCGCCTGCGGCGTCAGCTACTGGCTTACGGCAATCGCCAACTGAGTCTTCGACAGAGCCAACTGGGCACTGTGGAGCTGCAGAGAGGGCTGATTCGTAACGGATGCACTTGCCACCAACGATGCCGAAGCCGTCAGCACATGCTGCAGGTCCAGGGCGAAGGTCGACCTTGCGGCGGCAAAGGCCACTACCAGGATCGGTGGTCAGAGGTGATTCACAAGAACCTGCAGCAAGCTCCAGTGGGTATGAGCAAGAGTCAATCTTGGTCAGGCCACCAATGGTGTGGCGTGAAGGAGTAACAGTGACGCCCGCAGGACCTGCTGGGCACGTGAAAGTGCCTGCAAGATCTGGATCGTCAGCCATTGGGTTGATCGTCTTGCATACAGTACCGAATGGGTTGTAGCCAGCAGCGGTACAGGTGGCTACGCCTTGGGCAGGAGCAACGAGGGTGTAGCACTCGCCGCCGGTCTGGAGCACGGTGGCGCTGATGGGGCAGGTTGCTGCGCCGTTCACTGGAGCGTTACCAGTGATGACACAGTTGGTGCCAGCGATCACACCAGTGGTGCATGCAGCGGCGCCACGAGGGCCCTTTGCGATCAGGATGTAGCAGCCGCCGCCAACGCCACGGGCGCCTTCAGGACAAGCATCAGCTCGCTGGAGTGCCTGCTCGAAGCGTGCGCACGTACCGTCGATCGAATCATCAGGCGAGAAGCCCTTGGGGCACAAGGTCCGGCCCTCTTGAGGAATGACCCGGGCTGCAACGTAGCACTTGGTGCCATCTGGGGTTAGCTGACCCTCGTCGCACGAGTTGGGGTTGTCAGCAGAGGTGATGACTGCTGCTTGAAAGCAGTTCTTCGCATCTGCGGTGAGTGAGAAGCCATCAGGACAGTTCGTTGGAGGGTTCGCATCTGAACGCGAAGCCGTCGCAATGAACAAGCCTGAAAGCAGCATTGAAAGTGCCGCAACTACCAGGACAGCAGCCTTGGTTGTTGAGGTCTTCTTGGTTGCTTCCACGGAAGTTTCCTTTTCTAACTAAACCGACGCAACCACTTTGAGTGGTGCATTCCGGGCATTTCCCGGTGTCGACGCCGAACCACGCAAACACACGGCTTGGGACGACGAGAGAAACCATAACGGTCGACACGGCTCCGCGAAAGCCCCAGGAGCCACATGTAACACATACGTAAACAATGGTTACTTTTAGCAACATTGACAACATAAACCCCAGAAGCAACAGGGATAGGGGCCGCAGATCCTTGTCGTCGCAACGTTTTTGGGTTCTCTTACGGCTGTTACAGACGAGGTGGCGCCTGCCGCTCGACCCGTCGGCCATCGTTGCGATTGCAACGATCTAGGCCTCGCTCATTGCCGCTGGTTTGTAATCAACAGATGACGCACAAACCGCTTCGAGCTGCCGCGCAATCCCACATTTATCGCGTGACCGACCCAAAGCCTGAGTTCTGCCCACCCGCCCGCCGTCTGCGTACCCAAAACGTCCAAAACGGCTGTCTCACCACGCAGTTGGTGTGGAAAAGACAGATCAAGGGGATCCGAACACCCCAGCGGGCCGAAATAGGCGTGTCCGACGCCGGCGTGGGGATGAAGGTGCGGCGAAGCACAGCTCGTAGTCCTGCGCACCCGTGTTGCGAGTGACTAGCGAAATGAAACCCAGCAACAGGGGCCCGAAAACGGCGGAAGCCGCCAATCCCGAAGGATCGGCGGCTTCTGCTTTTCGTACGTTATGTACGTTGCTAGCTGCGTCGGTCAGCCAGTAAAGCTTGGAACCGGTGCGGCGACAGCTACTGCTGGAGCAGTGTCGATGCGTGGCACGAGACAGAACGCGCCGTCAGTTGAAGGCACACCCTTGAGGCAGCTTGGAGCAGTGCTGGTGTTCGGGTTGGAATCGCCGAGCAGGCAGATGACCTGAACGGTTGACCCGTCACCGAATGCAGCCGAGCCTGAACCAATTACGGTCCGGACACCCTTGTCACATGCGTACAGGGTTTCGGTTGGTTCAATGAGGAAGCCAGAGGTGAAGACACAGCTCTTACCATTCAGAGCAGCATTTGCATCGGCGCAGTAGAAGGCGCCTGCGGCGTCAGCTACTGGCTTGCGGCAATCGCCAACTGAGTCTTCGACAGAGCCAGCTGGGCACTGTGGAGCGGCTGCAAGTGGTGATTCGTAACGGATGCACTTGCCACCAACGATGCCGAAGCCGTCAGCACATGCTGCAGGTCCAGGACGAAGGTCGACCTTGCGGCGGCAAAGGCCGCTACCAGGATCGGTGGTCAGTGGTGCTTCACATGCGCCTGCAGCGAACTGCAGTGGGTATGAGCAAGAGTCAATCTTGGTCAAGCCGCCAACGGTGTGGCGTGAAGGAGTAACAGTGACGCCCGCAGGACCTGCTGGGCACGTGAAGGTGCCTGCAAGATCTGGATCGTCAGCCATTGGGTTGATTGTCTTGCAGACAGTACCAAACGGGTTGTAGCCAGCAGCGGTGCATGAAGCTGCGCCTTGGGCAGGAGCAACGAGGGTGTAGCACTCGGTGCCGGTCTGGATGACCGTGGCGCTGATGGGGCAGGTTGCTGCGCCGTTCACTGGAGCGTTACCAGTGATGACACAGTTGGTGCCGGCGATTACACCAGTGGTGCATTCAGCGGCGCCACGAGGGCCCTTTGCGATCAGGATGTAGCAGCCGCCGCCGACGCCACGGGCGCCTTCAGGACATGCATCAGCTCGCTGGAGTGCCGGCTCGAAGCGTGCACACTTGCCGTCGATCGAATCATCAGGCGAGAAGCCTTTGGGACACAAGGTCCGGCCCTCTTGAGGAATGATCTGGGCTACAACGAAGCACTTGGTGCCATCTGGGGTCAGTTGACCCTCGTCGCATGAGTTGGGGTTGTCAGCAGATGTGATAACGGCTGCTTGAAAGCAGTTCTTCGCATCTGCGGTTAGTGAGAAGCCATCAGGACATTCGCTGGGAGGGTTCGCGTCTGAACGCGAAGCCGTCGCAATGAACAAGCCTGAAAGCAGCATTGAGAGTGCCGCAATAACCAAGAGCGCAGCCTTGGTTGTTGAGGTCTTCTTGGTTGCTTCCACGGAAACTTCCTTTTCCTACCTATACCGACGCAACCACTTGCGTGGTGCATTCCGGGCATTTCCCGGTGCCGTTGCTAGACCACGCGAATTACACGGCTAGAACTACGACTGTGTAACCATAACAAGGTCACCCACCCCATGGAAGCGCTCACGGCAACCTGTCACGAAGCCGCAACATTCCGTCGAGGTTCTGTTATGACCCCTTGACTCGCGGAACGCGATTGGGCACTTGGCCCACCGGATCCCTTGGCAGCGCATCAACGATTTCGGTACGTTCACGAGGCCTGTCGTTTGCGACTTGCCAATATCGCAAATGTGTTACAACGGCGCCAAGCGCGCATTCAGGCGCCACATTGGCCTCACGGCCCCCGGTAGCAACGACCAACCCCCGAACTCGCTCGCACAACGTCGCTGAAGTGAGCCGGAATCTCTTGCGTGGCCGATGCAACATCTGGGCGATGGGCTCAACTATGCGCCGCTGGTGCCGATAGTGGCGGATGGAAGGTCTCTCGATTGCGGCCGTGATGTCCAAATACAGCCGCATTTCGGCTGGATCGCAGATAATCCGGGTGGCAGCGGGTCTGTTCGCGACCCCCGTCGAGTTCGTGCTGCTGGAGCCAAGTCGAGCCATGGTTGTTGCATCGGTGAGCGCTGCAGTTCAGCCCCGGCCTATATTGCCTGCGGAACAGGCGCTCCTGGCCGGATCTGACCTTGAACGTACCGCCACGAGCACTGCGGCACGCGTGCGGATCCCCCAAGACTTCGATGCCTGTCTTTCAATCGCCGAAGGGCTCGACCCTGAAGGCAAAGAACAGCTGACCCGCCTCGCAAAAGAGTTGAGCGAAGTACTTCTGACGTCGCAAGAACCCGCAGCGAAGGCCCCGTCGTTCGAATCGTCGGTTCTTCGTGGGCTGCGAGATGCGGTAGTGGTGCTCGATAGCGAACTCGCCATCGCATGGTGCAACAACGGTGTCGTGACCATGCTTGGCTGGTCCCCATCGGAGCTCGTTGGCAAGTCCTTTGGCGACTTCATCGCCGAGGATGATTTTGAGCGGACTGCCGAAGCCGCAGCCGGTTTAGTCGGGGGTCAACGTGTCGATCGCCTCAACATCAGCGTCCGGAGCGCCCACGGCGACAACGTTGCGGTGTCTATCACCGGCTTCGACCACAGCGCCGACCCGCTCATCGGCGGTCTGGTCCTGTCCATCCGCAACGACGAACGAGAGATCGAAAGCGAGCGGGCGCTCGACACCAGCCGTCGAGTGTCCGACACGATCCTAAAGAACCTGCACGAGGCAGTGATCGCAACCGACGACGTAGGCGCCATCACCATTGTCAACGACGCCGCCCGCCAGCTCTTCGCGATTCCGGCCGACACACCGGCGATCAACCTGTCGATCGCCGACATCTCGCTACTCGATACCAAAAAACGGCCCCTTGCCAGCGAAGCTCATCCGCTGGGAGCCCAGCCGTTGTGGGTCGACGAAGAGGTCTGTGTCGCCACCGCCGACGGGATGCGTCACGTCTCGGTCAATCGCAGCGAAGTTCCGCTGGGCGAAGACCGCGTCGGAATCGTTGTCACGTTTGACGACATGACACAAGCGCGAACCCATGCCCACGAGTTGCAGACCCGGGCACTGCACGATCAGCTGACTGGTCTTGCCAATCGCCGCCATGTCAATGAACGGCTTCGGTTTCTGCGTGACAGCAATCCACATGTTCGACTTGGTGCGTGCTTCGTGGGCATCGACCAGTTCAAAGACGTCAACGACATCCACGGTCACCGGGTGGGCGATGCGGTGCTTCGCGCAACTGCGAAACGGCTCAGTGCCCAAGTCGACGACGGCGATGTTCTTGCCCGCCTGGGCGGCGACGAGTTTCTCGTGGTCTTGGTCGATCCCCAAGATCGTCAGAGTGCATTCGAGACAGCGGAACGCATTCGCGCAGTATTTGACCGGCCTTTCGATGTCGAAGGGAACCAACTCCATCTGACCGCATCGGTCGGAATTGCCTTCGATGAATTCGACTCGGTCGACGACGAGCGGCTTCTCCAACGCGCTGACATTGCGCTATACGCAGCCAAGGCGCGCGGTCGTGATTGCATCGAGGTCTTCAGCGAAAACCTGGCGATCATCGTTGCCCGCGCTCAAGCACAACGCAACATGGTGCGCGATGCACTCGACGGCAACGGGGTGGAGATGCACTTTCAGCCTATTGTCGATAACGATGGCCGCGCTGTGGGCGTCGAGGCCCTTGCTCGATGCCGCGACCAGGCAGGCGAAGTTGTACTGCCGAGTGGTTTCATGAATGCGATTGATGGCACCAACCTGATGGTGCGCCTCGACGAGACCGCGTTTGAACAGTCGTGCCGACTTGCTGCGACATTTGCTCGCCACCCTTCGACCGCACACATGTGGGTAGCCTCGAACTTCTCGGCAGCTTCGCTCGGTCGAGCTGACTTTGCCGACAACATCTTGCACACCATTGCCGACACCGGGGTCGCAGCCTCAGCGCTTTGTATCGAACTGACCGAGACGGCAGCGTTCAAGCCGGGGAAAGTGACTATCGATGCACTGACCCGTTTGCATGACGAGGGACTGCGCATTGCGCTCGACGACTTCGGCACGGGATATTCATCGCTCTCTCATCTGCGCGACCTGCCGTTGACGACAGTCAAGATCGACCGCAGCTTCACCAGCGAACTTCATCGCCGTGGCGCCGAGCGGGCCATCGCCACCGCAGTTTGCGACATTGCAGCGTCGCTCGGCTTTTCGGTTGTTGCCGAAGGAGTCGAGACCGAAGCAGACAAAGAAGCCGTGCAAGCCATCGGGATCCAGTCGATGCAGGGTTGGCTGTTCTCCCACGCCGTGCCAGCCCAAGTGTTGCTCGAGCATCTGAAAGCCGACCTCGGCCTCGACACGATCCCGCCCTCTGTTGGGTAGTCCGCACCGCGCACGCTAATAGCGGACGTTAGCTTGAGCCGGGATCGTCAGAACTCGACCAAGCCTTGGTTCGCAGTTCGTGTTTTTTCACCTTGCCGAGCGCCGTGCGGGGCAGCGTCTTGACCACCCGCAGCAGCTTTGGTTGCTTGAAGCGAGCGAGCCGGTCCTCGCACCAATCGCGCAGTTCATCGATCGAAAGCGTGGCGTCTTCGACCAGCGTTGCGACCGCCACTGGAACCTCACCCCATTGAGTACTGGCTTCACCCACCACCGCCACTTCAGCAATCGCGGGATGTTCGGCAAGGACTGGTTCGATTTCCGCAGGGTAAACGTTCTCGCCGCCCGAGATCACCACATCGGTCATACGGTCTGAGATGGTGACGAACCCGTCGCGATCGCGGTGGCCGACGTCGCCGGTGCGGAACCAGCCCCGAGGTCCAAACGCGTGACTGGTCGCTTCCGGATTGTTCCAGTAGCCGGTGAAGATGTTGGGACCTCGTAACCACAGTTCGCCGGTGTCGGTTTCAGTCACATCGTTGCCCTGTCCGTCGACAATGCGCAGCTCGCTGTGGCGAGCCGGGGTACCACACGACCCTCGATGATCCGCCGCATCCTCATAGCGAAGCACGACCGCGGTCGGTCCGGTCTCGGTCGTGCCGTAGACCTGGCCAACCGGTATTCCTCGGTCGAAGAACGGCTGCATCACTTCGGCAGGAACAATGGATGACCCGGTGTTGATGCCAGTCAATGAGGACAGGTCGGTGTCTTCGAAACCAGGCTGACCAGCCACTGCCGCAAGCATGGCGGGTACGAGCAAGGTCTGGGTTGCCTCGTGTTCGGCGATGAGCGCAAGCACACCTGCCGGATCGAACCGACGCTGCAGCATGACTGTCCCTCCGACGAACAGAGTTGGCAGCGTCTGGATCGTCAACCCGCCAACATGGAAGGTCGGCAGCGGGGCCACAACTCGGTCGGCTTGGGTCAGATCTTGATGGTCGACACTGTTCAACACGGTATGGACCACCGCGTCGTGGCTCATCATGGCGCCCTTGGCCTGGCCGGTGGTGCCCGACGTGTACACCATCAACACGGTTGCCTGGCGCTGGTCGCTTTCGGCTGGCAACGACGACGATCTTCCGGTGATCGGCTCGGCGTCGAGGTCACGCACAGACCGAGCGCCCGCGGCGGTGCGCATCAGCGCGTCGAATCCGTCGGTTGCGAACAATACGGCCGGATCGCTGTTTTCGATTTGGAAAGCGATCTCGCCAGACGTCAGCCGATTGTTGAATGGTACAAATATCGCTCCGATGCGAGCTGAGGCAAACAACAGCTCGAACAGCTCGATGCGGTTCAGTCCGCAGTAACCAACTCGGTCGCCTTCGCATACGCCCTCGGCGTGCAACGCACCTGCGACGATCTCGATCCGCTCGGCAAGCTCGGCATAGGTTGTTGCTTGGCCCTCGAAGTGAAAGGCCACCCGGTTGGTATCGGCCCATTGGGTTATCCAGGTGGCGATGCTCACTCGCCGAGTGTAGAAGTCGTACTCGACTGCCCCGCTTAGAGGTTGCGCCGATAGGCACAGCGCGAAGCCCAAACACGAGCGACTCTTGGGGCTGCCAAGAGATCAGCACACCTACCCGATAGCCCCCTCATAGTCGGGTCGATGAGCAAAGATGAGCGCCGCCGACGACAGATGCTTCGGCGCACTCCTGCCCACCCGACGCCATCGCTCCCGAAATGCGACTGGTGCGAGGCGCCGTTGAGCCGGTCCGTCCGCAAACTGGCGCGAACACCCCTGGGGTGTTGTCACGAAGTGCGTTCTGCCGAGGCGACGGTGTTGGCCATGAGGAGGGCGCGGGTCATGGGGCCCACGCCGCCAATGCGAGGTGAGAGCCATCCGGCAACTTCTTCGACCGGGTCGTCGACATCACTCACGAGCTTGGTGCCTTCGAAGCTCACACCCGCCGCTACAACCGCAGCCCCGGGCTTGACCATGTCGGCCTTGATCATGCGAGGTGCGCCGGCGGCCGCGATCAAGATGTCGGCTTGGCGGGTGTAGTGCGAGATGTCATCGACACCGGTGTGGACCACGGTGACGGCCGCATTCGCCATGTCACGCTTGAGCGCCATCAGGTTGGCCAGCGGCCGTCCGATGGTAAGACCGCGGCCCACAATCACCACGTGTTTTCCTTTGATGGGCACGTCGTAGTGATTCAGAAGTTGCTGAATTCCTGCCGGCGTGCATGCCACCGGCGCGTCGACGCCTTGCACGAGCTTGCCGAGATTGACGGGATGGAGACCATCGGCGTCCTTTTTGGGATCGACCCGGATGAGCGCCGCCTCGTAGTCAAGACCCGTCGGGAATGGGTACTGGATAATGTACGCGTTGACTGCCGGATCGGCGTTGAAATCGTCGACGACCGCATCGACTTCGGCTTGGGTGGCGGTAGCCGGAAGCCTGACCTCGCGTGAGTGCAGGCCGAGGGCTTCGCAGTCGCGGTGTTTCATCGCCACATAGTTGGCCGATGGCCCATCGTCGCCCACCAGCAAGGTGCCAAGGCCTGGTGTGATGCCTCGCTCAGCCAGCGCTGCGATGCGGGTTCGTAGATCGGTCTTAAGTTTCGAGGCAACCAGTTCGCCGTCGAGTTTGATCGCAGTCATTGCACTTCTTTCAAGGAGTCATCGCGCCGTGAGCGCATGCCATTGAAACCTACATGTGAAGCGCGGTTGCTAGACGCCATAACCGATGACGACTTCGCGTCGGCCGTGGCGCACCGTCATGCCGCGACGGGTTGGCGCTTCAGCATGCGTCGACCCCAATTGCGCACCGGTGTGCGCACGGCCTCGAGCCCGAGGTAGAAGGCAGGGAACGAAACTAACACCAGAATCGTCGAGCTCACCAGCCCACCCATCAGCGTGAAACCGAGCGATTCCCAGAATGGGTCTGACAGCGAGAGCGGCAGCAGGCCGGCCACCGTTGTGATGGTGGTGGCGACCAGTGGCCGAAACCGACTGGTGACCGCGGCACCGATCGCATCGCCGGCCGAGGCGCCTGCCCGCCGTTCTTGATTGGCCGCATCGACGAGAAGGATCGTGTTGTTGACTGCCACACCGATGAGCGCGATGAAGCCGACAACGGCCAGGAAGCTCAGCGGGTTGTCCGAGGCAGACAGTGCCGCGAACACACCCAGGAAACTGAACGGGATCGCCAGGAAGATCAGCATCGACTGAGCGAGCGAACGGAACTGAATGGTCAACAGCACCAGCATGAGCAGCAGCGCAATACCACCAGCCACGTTGAGCGCGGCGAAGTCTTCTTGATTGTCGGACTCGAGCCCGAAGTCGAAGTCGAGTGCGTCGTCGTCGAGGCTGCGAGCTGCGAGCGATTCTGGAGGGAAGGCCCGGGCCAGGTACTCCTCGGTCGAGGTCAAGATCCCCGAGATGCCGCTGTCTTCGTCGTACTTCGCGCGTACCTCGACGAAGCGTTCACCATCGGTGCGAGCAATCGCTCCATCGGTAGCGATCTGAGCGTCGATGACGGTCACGGTCTTTGCACCCGACGTGAACTGTTGGCCGAGCAGGTCGTCGCGCAGTTCGGCGGCGAACGCCTGCGCCGCATCGACGTTGCCGTCGTCGACCGACACCTGAACCGCAAAGGGAAACTCTTCGACCGGCGGCCCGTTTTCGAGTTGCCCAATGGTGACCCGTGCACCGTCGATCGACTCAAGGCGCGCTTCGATCTGTTCGACGAACTCAGGTGAGGTCGTCGACCGGCTGCCGATGGGAGTGAGGTCGATGAACTCGGCAATGAGCCGTTCGTTGCCGCGCGCGTATTGCGCCCGTAAAAGATCATCGCCCAGCACGTCGACGACGACATCGTCGATCTGAGCCGAGATCGCTTGCGCTTCTTCGATGGTTGTGCCGGGAGGGAACTCGGCGCCCAAAGTGAGACCGACCGAGTCCTTGCCCTGTGGGAAAATGCTGAAGCCCAGGCCACCAGCAAGGTTGAGTCCACCCATCACTGCCAGCACCGCAAGCCCGGCGAGCCCGAAGCCGGCGATGCGTCCTTTCCACCCGTTGCCATGGGGATAGGCGGCCAGACGACCAGCACTGCGGGCAGCCAATTTCTCGGCACGGATGATCGAATTGTCCGGTGTCGTGCCCTTGAGTAGAAACAGCCGACCGATCACCGGAATGAACACGATCGAGAACAGGAACGAAAGCAACAGCGTGATCATCACCGTTGTAGGGATCGGTCGAATGAACTCGCCGAGGATGCCGCCGATGAACAGCATGGGTGAGAACACCACGACCGTGGTCAACGTGCCAGCAAACGATGCTGCGCCGACACGGTCGATGGCTCGACGGATAACGCCCACGGATCGAATGTCTTCGTCGGGGTCGGGCTCGTCGCGGTTTGCGTCGATGGATTCGGATATGACGATCGCATCATCGACCAACAGGCCGAGCGTCAGAATCAGACCAAACAGCGTGATGGTGTTCAGCGTGTAGCCAACCGACCACAGGCCGACCAACGCACCAAAGAGGACCAAGGCCATGAAGCCTGCGGTCAAAACGGCCACGCGCCAGCCAATCAACAACAGACTGACTGCGGCGACGGCGAGCAGGCCAGTGAGCAGATTGCTCGTGAGCGACGACAATTGCTGGCGAATACCGGTTGCAAAGTCCGCAGTAATCTCAGCGTCGAATTCTGGGCTCAGAGGCGAGCCATCTGCCAAACGCTGTTCGACTGCGGTTGTGAATTCAAGGGTGTCGAGGCTCGACGTGTCGGCCCGCACCACACCAACCGCAATTGCCTCAACATAGTCACCAGGACCGAGCGCAACCCGGGTGAAACGGGTGAGTCGGCTCTCGGAATCGCCTGTCGCTGGGTTCACCGACTCGGTGATCAGGTCGCGCACCGTTGCTTCGGAGATGTCGTCGCTTCCGGCGAGATGTCCCGCCAGCTGTGATGCCTGTTCTTGCAGCGCCTCGGGCGACGTTCCGGGCGGGCCAACAACCGATACCAATAGGTCGTAGCTGTCTATGAACTTGGCCGCGTTGACTGACCGATAGTCAGCCTGGGCTCCGTCGGGTAGGGCCACGTTGAGCGCTGCGAGCCGCTCGGTTCCAATCGCACTATCGACGGAGCTATCGAAGTTGATGACGACGAGGAACGAGCTGGGTCGAGCTTCGGTGAACACCTCTTCGACATCGGCGACATCGGCAAACGCTTGGCTCAGTGGCACGGCGACTTCAGCGTCGACCAACTCTGCGTCGTCGACGAAGTAGGTGCCCGTCACCAGCGCGATTGGCGTGTTGACGGGCGGGAACCCCTCGCGATTCAGGCCGAAGCCGTAGGCAGAGATGCCAGCAATGACCAGCACGACCAGGAAGGCCAGCGTGATCTGCCATCGCCGGGTTGCCGCAGTTGCCAACGAGGTGATGATCGACGTACGAGTTCGAACCGCCATAGCGCTACAGACCGTAGGCAGACGATGTGCATTAGGCCCCGCTGGGGCAGCAACGACTTGGTGTGCAGATGTCACACCAACCTGTGTCAGCGGTGAGCGTCGGTATCGGCCAGTGCGATGACCGCAGGCGGAGGTTCGATACCGGAGCGAAGATCGCCTGCAGGTGCAACATGGCCCCAGGTGCTGTTCAGCGGAAGGACACCAGCCCAGTGTGGGCCGCCAATATCGGCGTCGTCGTCGATGGGGTCGCCGCCGCGCACTTTGGCCGATGCTTCGGTCAGCGGCACCGAGAGCACCATCGTTTGGCGAAAGTCGAGGTCGCTCGGTGCGCGAGCGGTGTCCCAGATCGGTGCAATGTGGTCATTGATCACCTGAAGTGCAGCGGAGTGATCTTCGGCGTCGGTGATCGGTGTGGCCAGGCCCCTGATGACGACGGAGCGGTAGTTCATCGAATTGTGCAAAGGGCTCCGCGCCACGACGAGTCCGTCGACAATTGTCACAGTCACACACACGTCGACATCGCGACCACCTCGCAACATCGCGTTTGCGACGCCGCCGTGGATCAGGATCTCGTCGTTGCGCACCCCATAGGCCATAGGCAGCACGATCGGACCGTCGTCGGTGGTCACGCCAACGTGGGCAATGAGGCCCGATTGCAAGATCGTCCGAATCTGGTCGGGGCCGTATACGGCTCGATTCGCTCCCCGCTTGAGTGTCGTGCGGCCTGATGGCGGTTGGTGGTCGGTCATGGCAGCGATCCTTCTCAGCGGACTCTAATGTAGTAGTACATTATTGGCCGGCCGCGGACGGCAGGGAACCCGCGTGGCGCCCGCCCGCCGTGTCGATCGAAGCACCCAGCCAATCGTGCCAGACGGTTTGATCGACGCAATGAATGGCTCGCCTGATCTCGCGATGTTGCCCGACCTCGGGCCCGCGCTCGCATTCGCGGCATCGCTACCCCAGCCGCGTTACGGCGGCGCCCAAACCGTGGCAGCATCGATGTAGAACCAGGACAGCTACTGAGCGACCTGGCACTGGTTGTCACTTAGCTCGGGTGCGGCGCTATCAAGCAGCACAATGCCCGGCTGCACTGAGCCGCAGTCATTGCCTGACAACTCTGGAGCGGCAGTGCCCTGAATCAGAAAGCCGGCTACGGCGATTTCTTCGACACTATTTTCGGTGAGAGTCGGGGTGGCTTGGCCGCTGATCTGGAATCCCAGTTGCTGGTTGAGCGCCACGTTGTTCGTTGCCTCGCCGGCACCCTCGAGGCCATAGAGGAACCCCACACCGCCGACGCCAGCACCATCGATTCGATTCTCGCTCAAGATCGGTTCTGCGCTGTCGCTGATCTGCACGCCGATCACGAAGCCGAACACTTGGTTTCCAGTTGCCTCGCCAGCGCCTCGTTCGACGAACAGCAGACCGGCACCTGATTGAGCCTCGTCGCTGTCAGTGTCGCCGGTGTCGGGGTCAGACTCTTCGGCGGGCGGGAGCACGACCCGGGCGAACACTGAGTTTGCGTCGAGCAGCGGGGTCGCATCGCCGCCCACGCGGATACCGACTACTCCCGCGTCGGTCACCATGTTGTTGCGGGCCTCGCCCGAGGAGTTCTCGTCGAACGAGATCGCTCCGGCCCTCGCCCCCGTAATGGCGTTGTCTTTGATCGTGGGGGTCGCGTCGCCGCTCACACCTATGGCGAAGTTCTGGTCGTTCAGCGTGTTGTTCGAGATCGTGGCCATGCTTTCTTGGACCACCAGAATCGAGGTCTCGGCGCCCTCGACCGAATTTCCATCGATCAATGGGCTCGCCGTACCGCCCGCTTGCACGGCGATCTCGGCGACACCATCGAAGAGGTTGCCGCTAAGCGTTGGAGCGCCGCTGCCGGTGAAGAGCACACCAGCCTGACTGATTTCTTGGAACTCGTTGTCGGTCAACGTCGGGTCGGCCTCGCCGCTCACCTCGATGCCAACCTCTTGACCGCTGATGAGACTTTGACTGACCTGGCCAGTCGACTCTTGGCTGAACGCCATTCCGACGATCCCGCCGACGATCGTCAGCTCGACATAACTCGGTGCCGCAGTGCCTTCGATGACCACGCCCGCACCATCGCCGGGTATCACCACGTTTGCACGTAGCTCGCCTTCGGACTCGTTCGCATGAAGAATGGCTGCCGTTGCGGTCTGGGCAATTTCGTTTGCATTGACCGAGGGTGCTGCTGTACCACCAATCAAAATGCCCACATCGCCGCCGTCGAGGGTGTTGTTGTTGACTGTGGCGGCCGACTGGCCCCGCACCGATATGGCGACGGCATGCGGACCGAAATCGTTCAAGCTGATTGTTGGCGCCGCGTCGTCTTGCACGTCGATCCCGACGATGTCTTCGCCGTCGAACGTGTTGCTGCTGATCAGCGGATTTGCAGATCCGTCAATCAAGATCCCTGCCGCTTCATTGTCGGCAAAGTTGTTCGCTGCAATCTCGGCAGTTGAGCTGTCGCTGGCCTGAATGCCGACCTGGTTAGCTTCGAAGGTCGTCGACTGCACCTTTCCACCGCCCGCATCGAAGTAGCAGATACCACATTGCGCGTTGGACGAAATGATGCTGTTCAATATGTTCGGCGCCAGTGCCGAGGTCACCGCGATGCCCGCGGCGGCGTTGTTACTGACCACGCTGTCATCGATGGTCACCACCGTCTCCGACGCCGCCAGCGTTCCGCCATTGACAGCATCTGCTGACGCTTCGGCTCCGGCAGCACCGGTCAGCACGATTCCACTGCCACCAGCACCATCGGCATCGGCCAGTGCACCCGAGATACCAACGCCGACGAGTTCAACCGGTGCGTCGAACGCGATGAGCACTGATGCTGGAAGATCGCCGGTGTGGCGAACCGTGATGTTGTTCATCACCAGCTGTCCTTCGCCCAATACGGCGATCGCAGCGGCTTCGGAAGTCGAGTTCAAGATGGTTTCGCCACGTCCGGCGCCGATGATCGTCAGCTCGGTTTGGACAAGCAGCGTTCCATTGAGTTCGAACGTGCCCTCGGTGAAGGTCACCGATGAGCCGCTGCCTAACAGGGGCAGCACCGCAAGCAGGTCGTCGTTGGGGCTCACGACGACATCTCGTGTCTCGACCGACAGTCCTTGGAGAACGGATCCAACCAGGTACTGGTTCAGCAGTCCTTCGCCTGCGTAATCCTGCAATGCAAGGTCGACTTCGTTTTCGAGGTCTCGTTCGGTGCAGTCGTCGTTGGGGTTGGTTGCAACCCCTACCACGGTGGTCGCAACATCGCTTTGGAAGTCGTCGAGGCCTGCCAGGTTCGGGTCGGCCAAGAACTCCTCGGGCGTCAACTCTGCGTAGGGCTCGACAAAGGCATCGAAGCGATCGACGATCTCTTGGGCCGCCCGCATACACGCCGAGGTCGACTCGCCCGCACCTTGGTCACTGGTGCAGGCCGCAGTGATCATTGCAACCGCGGCGACAATGGACAGCACCAGGTTCGCACGCGCATTCACTGGGTGAATCCTAAGTGGTTCATGCAGATCCCAGTGTCCTGAGATCCGTGGGGGGCGGGATCACTCGTCGTCGGGCTCCGCAGCATCGAATACGCCTGGGATCACGATCGCTGCGCCATCTCCGACGATGCGGTCGTTGTCGTCGACCTCGAACTCGTCGGTGCCGAACACGCCGCTTACGGAAGGGTTCGCGGGCGACGGCTGCGGGTGGTCATGCAATGTGTAGGCGTCGATGATGCCGACTTGTTGCTCTTCGAGCGCTTCGATGATCTCATTGCGGAGGTCGGGGTCGAAGATGCCGGTTCCGGTGATGATGGCGGTGCCGTCGAATCCGCTGTCGCCGATGCCGGTGTCAGGGCCCTCGTCGAGGTCGAGGTCGAAGAAGTCGTTGCCCATCGAAAGACTGTGCAGGTCTGCGGCTGCGCTGGCGTTTGCCCCCAAGCCCGCGACAACGTCGTTGTTGCGCAGGCCCACGAAGATCGATACGTCGGCGGCCACGTGTTCGAGGTCACGCAGCATCAGATGGTACGCAAGCACCTGCTCTTCGATGAGTTCCTCGTCGATCGGGATGTTCACGATCTCGGGAATGATCTCGAGGTCGTCGCCGATAGCGGTGTCGATGCCTTCTTGTACTCGTGGGTTGCCCGAGGCCAAGCCGCCGAAGATCTCGTCGTTGCCGATCGCAACGTCGTGGCCTGGGTGATAGCTGCCAGGTCCCGCAGCCAGGTACGCCTCGAGTTCGAGGTTCAACCGGAACTCGTGCAGCTGATTCGCCAGCCCAATCAGTTCGTTGCGCAAGTCAGCCAGAGCCAACGCAACTTCGGCGAAGTCGTTGAACTCTTGGCTGTGCATGGTGAGGTCGTCGCCCACGAGCACGTCGTTGCCCCAGTTGCCAACCAAGATGTCGTTGCCCGATGCCATATCGGCGTTGTGGTAGACGTCGGGAACGATCACCAGTGCCGGTGACAGCGTGGTGCCGTCTTGCAGTTGCAACAGATGTCCATTTTCGAGGTCGGTGCGAGTGTTCACGTGCGGCTGATAGGCCGGGCCATCAGCGATGACGTCGTCGGCGCTGAGCACGACCGGCGGCACGACAACGGTTCCGCCGAAGGCGATGATCACACCGTTGTCGTTGGTCCCGCTTGGTGCCACTGCGGTCTCGTCGGCGATCACGCGAATGCCGTGAATGACCTCGGACATGTCCATGTCAACCCGCAGGCTGTTGGTGAAGTCGTCGCCTACAAGGAGGTCGTCGCCGGTACCACCGTCGAGGCGGTCGTCTCCAAGGCCGCCCACGAGCAGGTCGTCGCCGTCGCTGGCGAAGTTTCCGAGGTCGTCGCGATCGCGGGCGCTTCGATCGTCGCCGCCGGTGATGATGTCGTTGCCACGCTGGCCAAAGAGTGAGTCGTTTCCGCTGCCGCCGGTCACGATGTCGTTGCCGGCTGGATCCAGTTCAACCAGGATCAGCATGGTGTCGCGAGACTCGATGTTGGCCGGGTCGACGCGTACCGCTATGACCAGGTCAGCGTTGAACAGTGCGGCGGCGATCGACGGATCGTTCAGGTAGTTCTCGCTGACGTCGGCCATGACGTAGCCGGTGATTCGGCCGATTTCTTCGATGAAGACGTCTCGATGCCACGAGCCGTCTGAGTTCTGGCGTGGCGTTCCGTCGTCGTTGAACGCCGGGATGATGTTGCCGACGTCGCCGAGCACGATGTCGTGGCCGGCGTTGCCGTTGAGCACGTCGTCGCCGAGTTCGCCGAAGATACTGTCGTCGCCGTTGCCGCCATTGATTCGGTCGTCGCCGCGCTGGCCGTGCAGAATGTCGCGTCCGTCGGAGCCGTTGATCATGTCGTCGCCTTCGACGAGGTCGACGTCGTCGTAGCGTTGGATGTCACGGATGAGATCGGTGAACGGTTCTGGGTACGTAGCCCAGGTGAGTTCTTGGCCGTCTTCGTTTTCTTCGGTCAGCACGATGCGAGTGATGACGCCGTTGTCGCCGAGCACCACATCGGAGCCCTGTTGGCCGTCGATCGTGTCGCCCGTATCTGCACCGCCGACCACGTTGTGGCCACCAGTGATGTCATCGTCGCCAGGTCCGCCGAAGATGGTGTCGGCACCTTGCTGGCCAAGGATGATGTCGTGGAACTGGTCTGAGCCAGGCTCGAAGATTTCGTCGAACGTGCCGTCGTCGCCGTAGATCAAGTCGTCGCCACCGAAGTCGGCCTCGGAGGTGAAGATGGAGTACCAGTTCTGTTCGGCCGGCAGGCTGCGATCGAAGCGGCCGTGGTCGCCCAGGATCAAGTCGCTGCCAGCGCCACCAAAGATGGTGTCGGCGTCGGTGCCGCCAAAGACGACGTCGTAACCGCGGCCAGCAAAGATCAAGTCTCGGCCGCCGATTGTCGGGTCGGTGGTCTGGACCACTTCGAAGAGGCCGACGTTGTAGTTGTCGTCGTAGAAGATGGCGAAGCCGTTGTCGCCGTTGACGAAGTCGTTGTCGAGACCCGACTGGATCATGTCATCGTCGCTACCACCGAAGATGATGTCGCGACCGCCGCCGGTCACGATGAAGTCATCGCCACCGAACGCTTCGGCAGTGGTGTGGACGTCCCACAGTTCACGGTTCGGGGTTACGTCGATCTGGCCGTTGTCACCAATCACGGTGTCTTGTGAGATGTCGCCACTGCCGTCGCGACCCGCGTCGACCCAGTCGTCGCCGACACCGGCGATGACGTAGTCGGGGCCGTTGCCGGTGAAGATCGTGTCGTCGCCGCCATCGGCTGGGTCATAGGAGAAGGCGAAGCGCAGGATCTGCGACAGGTAGAACCACGCCGAGCCGTTGTCGCCGAGCACGGTGTCGGAGTAAAAGCCAGCACCGGCATCGAGGTCGTCGTTGCCGGAGCCACCGAAGATGACGTCGTTGCCGCCGCCAGTGGTGACGGTGTCGTCGCCCGAGCGGTCGATTTCTGGGTCGGTCGTCAGAAGTTCGACCAGCAAGCTCTCGCCGGTTGATACATCGAAGTTGCCGATGCCATTGTCGGCAAGGACGATGTCGAGGGCAAGGTCGCCGCCGTCGTCGGTTCCGGCATCGATGGTGTCACCGGCGACGCCGCCGATCACCACGTCAGGACCCTGGTCGGTGAAGATGTAGTCGACACCGCCGATGGCCGGAGTGAACGATCGGATGTTGTTCAGCAGCGCCACGCCGGTCGAGGTCTCGAACAGCGCCATGCCGTTGTCGCCAATCACGATGTCGGCGCCGCTGTCGTCGCCGATCTGAGTTGGCTCGCCGGTGGCATTGGTTGCGGGGTCAGAAGCAACCGAACCAGCAGGCACGTAATTGACCAGGTCGGCGCCGAAGCCAGCGATGCCGGTGTCGTCGCCATCTCGGGTCAGGATCACGTCGTCGCCGCCGATGGTCGGCGCTAAGGTTGCGATCTCGGCCAGCACGCTGATGACGTCGCCGGGTTCGGTCGGGTCGGTGTTGTTCGGATCGGTTTGGACGAGATCGAACAGTGCAACCCCGTTGTCGCCGATGAAGATATCGTCGCCGAACTCGCCGGTGTCGATCCAGTCGGCGCCCGAGCCACCGAGCACGATGTCGTCGCCGTCGTCGGTGAAGATGAAGTCGTCGCCACCGTCGTCGTAGTCGGTGGTGCGAATCTCGGTCAGCAGGCTGACACGAGTTGTGGTGTCGAAGAGTGCAGTGCCGTTGTCGCCGATGACGATGTCCTCGTCCGCTACTGCGTCGTCGCATACCTGGGTTGGTTCGGGTGCGTCGTTGTTGTTGTTGACTGGGTCGCTGTTCACCGAATCGACCGGGATGTAGTTGACCAAGTCGTTACCCACGCCGCCGATGACGAGGTCGTTGCCATGGCAGACCACGATGACGTCGTCGCCGCCGATAGCCGGATCGGTGCTGTCAGCGACTGCGAGCACAGACACCTTGCTGTCGGCAAGTACTGGGTCGCCAGTTTCTTCGATGTTGAACTTGGCGAAGCCGTGATCGCCGAAGACGATGTCGTCGCCGGAGGTTCCGGTGTCGACCCAGTCGTTCTTGGCGCCTGCGAGCACGACATCGTTGCCTGCGTCGCCGGTGTAGATGAAGTCGTCGTCGCCCCTGGTCGGGTCGCTGGTTGCGATTGCCGTCAGCAGGTTGTCGTCAATGCTGGTGTCGAACTGCGCGAAGCCGTTGTCGCCGATCACGATGTCGGCGCCGGTGTCGGTGCCTACCTGGGTCGGTTCGTTCGGGCCACCGTTGGCGTTGTTGTTGTTAACTGGATCAGAGGCCACTGCGTTGATCGGTACGTAGTTGACCAGGTCCTTGCCAAAGCCGGCAATCACGATGTCGTCGCCGTCACGGACCAGGATCACGTCGTCGCCACCGAGATCAGGATCGGTCGACTGGACGTTCTCGACCACGCTGACCTTGCTGTCGGCAAGCTCAGGCGAGTCGGTGTCTTCGATACTGAACTCGGCGAAACCGTGATCGCCGAACACGATGTCGTCGCCGAAGTTGCCGGTGTCGACCCAGTCGTCCTTGGCGCCAGCCAGGACAACGTCGTCGCCTGCGTCGCCGGCGTAGATGAAGTCGTCGTCGCCGATCGTTGGATCAGTGGTGCTGACCGAGACGAGCAGGTTGTCGTCGATGCTGGTGTCGTAGGTTGCGAAACCGTTGTCGCCGATCACCAGATCGTCGCCCGCATCCTCGGCACCGACCTGGGTCGGCTCAGCGTCGCCACCATTGGC
>Ga0209831_1001060_pt1 | contig 26034 bp, 25 predicted proteins | sample Maine_Asex4_meta_FD_187451 | JGI IMG/M metagenome (GOLD analysis project Ga0209831, IMG submission 187451) | Marine algal microbial communities from Maine, USA - Maine_Asex4_metaG (SPAdes) (version 2) | ecosystem: Host-associated > Algae > Red algae > Unclassified | place: Maine, USA | collected... | reverse complement strand
TCTCAAAACACCTCGCCGCAGGGCGGAAACACTCAACCTCGGACGTCGAGGCCGGTCGCTGCTGTCCTCACCATTCCGCGCTGACAGTGATCTCGCCTGAGTGCACCAGGGGCGAGGCCCCTGCTGAATTCGTGAAATTGCATCATTACAGTGATACACATGCCTGGAACTTGGCTGTGTGAGCTTGATTCTCGTTGTCTTAGCCGTCGGACATGCCATCCGAACCGAATAATTGTGTCTCCAGATCCCCGACCGGCCATTCCAAGTCGTAGGCTGCTGTTTCGATGGGGCACCACACTGTGTCGCCCTCAAATCGCTTGAAAGTAACCAAAGAAGCGCGATGGCAGAACCGCCGACGATGTGGCGACGGCGGCCAACGGGGCGGCGCCTGTGGCGCCCGCGGCGGCAGCGGCGGCGGCGGCGGCGTCAGCGGCGACTGCGGCGCCCGCCGCCCCCAAACCCGCTGACGACACCGACGCGGAAGACACCGACGCGCTCGGGCAGCTGCCGCTGTTCCTCGCCTCCCTGCTTGTCAGCATCGTCGCGTCGTTTGCAGCCGGCGTGGACGTCCTTCGCGGCGGCGACGGCGGCGGCCGCGGCCACGGCGGCGTGCCAGCCCTGTGGGTCGCTGGCGACGACGATGTGTTTTTGGGCGTGGCGGACGAGCGCCGCGCCGCAGCGGCGGCGATCGCGGGGTGGAGCGGGTCGGGCGTGGAGGTAGTGGTCTTGCCGCGCGCGGGGCACTCTTGGGAGGTTGAGTTTGGCGCCCTTCGCCGGACGGTCGTCGGATGGCTGGTTGCGCTGAACCCCGTCGTGGGCTGGTTGGCGTGAGCGCCGCACAGGGGCGCGGGCGGGGTGGTTCCCGTGCGCAGCATGCAAGCGCCCGACGGGCACACATTTCCGCGCGCCCCTACACGTACACCCTCACACCACCTCCCCCCTATTCTGTCGCTGACGCCCCCCCGAGCGCCACCCCATCTCAGACTGTTTTTTATTTTTTTTTCCGGAAAAACATCTAGCTGAGTCGCGAACATCATTGCAAGTATATTATAGACTTCCCGATTCTCGAAAAAGAATAACTTGCAGCGTTTACATCTTGTGATTGGCCGAGAAGCCGTATCCAGCCCAACGAAATGCTTTCGTGCATCTGCAGAGCAGTTGCGTTTTTGTCGGGAGACTGCAACAGAGTAAAAGCAGTTTACAGACACAACTCGGGGCCGCCACTTAGTCTTGCCCCACCCCATGCCACTCGATACCCCTCCTCCTCGTCCGTGCTCTCAAGCCCCTCTTTAACGTCAAGCGTGTGGAGGACGCCCTCAACGCCGCCGTAGGCGTCGGCATCGTCCGTCGTGTTGGCAAAGACAGGGGTGCGGCCGATGCCGCTCTCCACCGGTGGGGACGGCGAGGACAGGGTTTGCGCGGCCGCCGCGCCCGCGCGCACGATAGAGTCTTCACTCGAATCCTTTCCCGACACAAGGTTCACGCGCTTCTCCGGGGCGGGCGGCGCGGCCGAGAAATGGGCAGGCGTCAGCGACGGCGACGCCGCCCGCGCCGGAAACAGGTGCCCCGCCATCTCGATGCGCGTCCGATCCGGGACACAACAGGCCATCATCTGCTCTTCCAGGAGTGCTTTGGGACTCGGCCCATCTCTGGCAGCCGCCTGACTTGCTTGGACCGGGGGTAGCAGCAAGCCGCGAGAGACGGGAGTTGTGACGCCTTCAAAGAGCCGCCGAGGAGGCTGCGATGGCGTCGGGAGCACGCGCCCCCCGTCCGCCACGGACAGAGCAGCCGCGCGCGCCACCACGCTGGCACCGCCCGTCCCCACAGAGCTGCTGCCGACCACGCCCGCCGAGTCGACTGCCATTGGCGAATGTTCCGTCGGGGACACCTCGTTGTCCTCGGGGATTTGGACTAGAAACCAGTAAGGCCCCTCGTACGAGCTTGTCCAAATGCTGCGCAGGCGCTCGACCTCGTCTGTATGGAGCGCCACCGGAGCCGGGGACGCCCACACCCCAGACTGGTTCGTCGACATAAACGCCTGGAACCGCACGGGCACCGTGGCATCGCCAATGCGGACGCTCTGTTGAAAGCCCAGCTCCCGCGACTTGGTCGACGGTGTCGACAAGTAGAGCAGGACGTGCTCTGCCTCGGCGTCGTCAAGAATTGCCAGGATGTCCGACAGCTTGTTGTTGGACGTAAAAAATGAGGAGCGCTCCCCCTGAAAGTCCTCGCAGCGGACCACCGCCCCGCTGCTGGAGGCGTCCACATCATTCTTAAAAATGCGATCGGCCGTGAGGAAGTTGGTGTACGCGGGCAGCGACACAGCCGAGGACAGCGGGATAGGCAAGCCGCCGCGAGTGAGGTGCGCGTTCAGCCCAACTGGGCGCTCGAGCATAGGTAAGCTCGTGGCGTGGGGACAACCCGCCAGACGCCGCCGGTCGAATATGCACCTTAAGAGAAAACGTCTGCCGTGAAAAGAATGGAGCCCAAGGAATGCCAAGAGCGATGCGAAAAGATTGGAGAATGTTAAAATTGTCAGCGAATCGTACAGTGCTCCCACAGTAATTGCATCGCGCCCAAACGGCAACGCAAATGGGCCGCTGCCCCTGGCCCCTGCCACCATGCAGAAGATAGCAAGCATAAATAAACACCACGACACCGATGCTCCCAGCCACCCAAGACCACACAAACGCACCTCACCAACCAAAAAGCCGAAATTCATAAAGTTGTCGACAAACTGAACGTACTGACGGCCGTTGAGGAGGAGCCGCAGAGGCCCAGACAGGTCAATGAAAACCAATGTGGTTCCACAGGATTCCGACGGCCGTTCGGTGCCGGACGGGATGAAGGCGTTGCAAAGTGCCGCGGTGATGCGCACGTGATCCACCGTGTCGGGCTTGACGTCCGCCAGCGCCATGATAGAGACCGCCGCCGCCAAAGCCCGGCCACGCGCCTGCACCTCCGCGCGGCGCTCCATCTTGGTGATGGGGGAGACGGGCATTCAGAATTTGAGTGGAGCAGCTAGCAGGGGGGGGGAGGGATCGGGTAGGAGGAGCACAAGTCACGAGGCTGGGTTGGGGAAGAGAGTGGGTGCGTCGTGCAGTCGACGATCACACCATCAGGTGACGGGTAGGCGACGTGACAAGAAGAGCAAAGGAATGAGAGGCAACCCTGTAATAGTCTGAGGAGAGCTTTCGTATGACATGACCCTCAGCCCTAGTGCCATTCTTGGCGACAAAAACCGGGCGCCGTGTGTCCACCAGGAGGTCATCGCAAGGACGAGCGCGAGAACAGGCGCAAGTCAGGCACGACGACTGGCGTGAGGATGGGCGCGAGGACGGGCGCGAGGCCTGGCGCAAGAATGGACGCGGGGGAGGGCGCGAGGACCGGCGCGAGGACAGGTGTGAGAACTCTCTCAGGGGTCCTGACCGGGACAAATAGGGCTGTCAGACAGCGGACGCGCCGGGGACGGGCCGCCCACAGGGATTCGTCATGGGAGCTGCATTGGCTGAAATTGTCCCAGCCAATTCCAGCATGAATACAAGAAGCTCATTGTAATCAGTGCGGAGCTCTGCGCCGGTATAGGGGAAGTACTCAGACGAGCACTTAGTGAAGCAACAATCTAGTAAACATGACCACGACAATGGAAATCCGATTTCACAGCTCATTTCTCACACCACGGCACAAGGCACACTGTTCGGACCCTGACTTACCACGGGAAAAAAGTGGCAAGGTCCGCTGAAAACCAAATGGGGTGGCTCATGGATGGCACCGATGAATATTATACGTTTCTGTTCGAACTTAGCTTACTCTGGGGATTGATTGAGAAACCAATTAGTTGCATACAAAATGGATAACTGATGAGTAATAGTAAGACTTTTTGTGGATTACTTCATAAGTTCGTCAAACGATCAAGCAGCTGTTCTGTAGTTGTCACAATTTCTATAGATCAAATGCCTGCGTTTCGTAAGAGCTTAGTCATAGGGATCAATAGGAGAGGAAAGTTCGCCCGTGTCCTCTTCGTTGGGAGGCCGGAAGGATGCGGAGAGGCGCAACCTGAAGTACTCAATGTGGTCCGAGATATCTGCAATGGCTTCTTCTTGGCCTCTTGATGAGACATCTTCCAGGGAGATGGGGTGCACCAATGTCATATCGTCGAGGCCTTGAACTCGTGAAAGCGCCTCATACCACGACGCCGGAGCAAAGAACTTGGAAGCGTCGCCTTCGTTTTATGTACAGTAAAAGCATTTGCCTGTACAAGAGGTAGCTAGTAAACAATGACCGGAACTGGTAACTGTATCCTTTCGCGGACTGCATAAATCGCAATGACCCCGGGCGTTACCTTGGAAAGAGAGGGTCCCCGATAACAGGATGAGTCAAGCTGGACCAAGACTACCGGCAGGTCATGCGGTGGACTATCTTGCTCGGCTGAGGAAGCCATTCTGTTACATGCCTCTTCCTTCTATTCATGCGGGTCACCATCCCTTCCGCCGAAAATGCGATACACCACGCCAGTGGCACTATTGAATAATCCCAACTCGACGCACATGTTGCATGTCAGCATTACACGTTGACCCACGTACAAGTTGAGCGAATTAGTAACGAATTGATCTTGCCCTCCCGTGGACCTTCTTCGAGACAAGCTTCGTCGAACAATGCTTTGCTTTTCTTGCTGAGTCCTCGCTGGATCTCCTTCTTTGTCTGTGCAAACAGCAATGTGCGTACATGCTCTGGCTGTTTTCTTTAGTTGCTTACGGTCGTCTGGAGTCAGGCAGTCCCGTTTAAAAGCGACCTCGTTCTACGCCTGCACCTCCTTGTTCGTTTGCACGATCAAGGTGCTGTCAGTCCAGCGACAATCTGGATTCGATGTCAATGCGGGATCGTGCCTCGAGTTCAAGTACCGAAGCCCCTCTGCAGAGGGCTTGCCCACTCGAACTGCAGAGGGCACATCGTAGAATGGGCCGTGGTTGCGTTGACCAACAGACAGTTCAAAGTATGCATCACACTCGGTGTACAGATCGATGTCCATGCTCTCTCATATTGGAACGCTTGGGAATTTCTATTGCGGCCGTAGCGGCCGAGCCTCAGCTGGACTGAGCTGGAATCGGTCCCCGCACATGAGGAAATGGAGGCCTCCAAAGAGAAGATGCGCACAGGATGGGAAGACTTTTCCCAGTCTCTCACTAATCGTGTTCAAACTAGCGGCTGAGACAAAGCTGATCTTGTCAATGACCAACACTTTGACGCTTTCCTAGTCGCGTCGGAGACGGAGAAGCGTTGCTTCACTCATTTCTGACCCGTGATTGCACGGCGCACTCCAAAGCTGAATGGAGTGGAATGCCACCAATGTTTGACGCTGCGACACCGGAAAACGCGGTTTTCACGAGCAGCGCGTGTCTACTGCCACCGGACGTTTCACCTTCGAGCAAATTGTCCAGGCCCAGGCTTTGATTAATCTTCAATGTCACTGTATCTATCAGGTACGACTTTCCGGTGCCCCCTGGCCCAATCAGGACTACACGATTGCTCGGGAGACCCTTTTTAAGATCATTTTCGAATTCCCTGTGCACGTGACGTTGTTCTGGATCGAAAGACTTCATGCGGTCCTCCAGTGCTCGTCGTGCAGTCTCTTCCGAAGAAGCCACATCAGCACCCTCCTTCAGATTTTTCTGTTCACCCCGACTCTTTGTAAAATCTGCCCTTCGCTGCACGCTCTCACGTGCCAGTGCCCACCGGTTATGGTGCATTTTTTCAATCTTTCGACCGATCATGTTTCTCTGCTCAAATTCTGGCAAGCCAGTCGCACTTTCTCCGCTTGCCAGATCCTGATCCTCCTCATGCTCTTACAACGTATCGCCCCACGTCGATCCATCGTCACTGTCGATATTCTCCTGCCCAAATTCAAACTCTCGGTTCTCCGATGCTTGGGTCTCATCTAAGCCTTTTCGCACATTGAGAGCGGAAGAGGTGGCATGAAAGCCTTGGTAGTGGTCAATCATGTCCCGGGCGTGGCATGTCCTGGTCATATCGGCGCTAAAAAAAAATGCTTTGGAGATACTCGGATGCCGTGGATCCTTCCCGGAGAATTCGATCTAGCCGTCGCCACGGTGTGTGTAGAAACAGAATGCCCTTCGAGAAGGTGGCGGCTTCTGTCGGGTCTAGGCGGTAACGAATGGCAACGACAAACTTCTATGCCTCTTCGTGGCATACAGGTGCGTTTCAGTCTCCACCCGCCCTACCAATCGAAGAGATTGGCCCTCGTTCTTTGTTATTGTTTTCAAAGAGTATTCAGAGAGCCACTCGAACACGGGGAGTTTCTCGCAAGAAAAAGAGCGGTCCTCGTAAAACTGCACGTTTTTATTTGTGGCCAATGCGGATCCATTCGGCCGAACGAACACATCTTGAACTTCTCTGTCGTCGCTGTCCCCAGAGTTTTTAAGGTGCAAATGGGGCGCCGGCACAGTGATGTCCTCGGCTCGATTGATATACCGGCCCATCAGAACGAATCCAAAGGCGTTCTTTCATGCTGACCTACCTCGAGTTCAAAATTCCCATCATCATTGCTGATTCCCGATTTTTGTCTTGGTGGACAGAGACTGACTTGCGGACCGACTCTCTCCACCAATCAGATACGCCCCTGGGACTGACTTGGTGCGCCTGATTGCTTACATGTGCCCATCCAGCCTGGAAATCGACATCAGCTCCTCATTTTTTCTGCACTTCTGGCAAGGAGACAGTAGAAAATCTCAAGATCTCGCATGGGCAGCTTGCTCCGTGCCAAGAAAATCGGATCAAGGGGCAACAAACAGTGAGTTCTGCTGGATGCAAGGTCCTGGCATCGAATGCGGGCTTTCTATTGGCTTCGATGCCTGCTTACTGTCGTTTTCGACCAATAGAATGCTGTTATGCACAGTCAGTCTCTGTCTCTGTCCCCCAGGACAAAATTCGGAGATCAGCAATACTCTCCTGCTCTGTTGCTTGACCGTCAAATTGGACGCATTTTTTGAAAGCTTCTGACGAGTCCGAGATGAATTCTTGCTCTTTTCCTGATGTGCGCGGATGTGTGCTGAGCCTATTGTTGTGTGCGGGTGTGTGCCGCGCACGTTGATGTGTAGGGTGGGGTGGGTTGGTGCCGCGCACACGCCGTGTGCGAGAGGGCGAGAGGGCCGCTCCGCACCAAGTAGAGGACAAGCCGTTGCCCCAGCCAGCTTATCATCGAGGTCGTTGATCCCCCTAAAGGGTGGGGTCGGCGGTTGCCTGTGCTAGGCGAACCGTGCTTACACTGCGATTTTCTCGATTCTCGCCGTACTCTCACAATCGCGATTTCTCTCGCGGCGAGTGAGACGCTTGCGACGTGCGTGGACATACGTGCCCGTGCACGCCGACCTCGCATACCACGCGTGTGTGTGTGGGTGTGGGAGGGTTCCATTCGCTCACAATCGTACCGATCTCGCATCCGTCGGTAACATCCCGCTTGGGGTGTCACTAGTGAAGCGGCCGCAATCCCGAGGGAGGTGGCGAGTCACCTGCCTTTTGTAATCCAACTGGGGCTTCGGCCTGTATAAAAGGAGGAACGGGGGTAGTACGGACGGGGAGGTGGCTGCTCAAGGACTTTGACCCATCTTGTGTGACTTCTGCCACCCGCCCTGATTCGGCGAGCCTCTGGCTTTCCTTCACAGGTGGTAGGGCGAGTGGCGGCGCTCGTCTCGGAGGACGTCATCCGCGCTTGGGGCGGACGATTATGACGTCCCCGTTGGTTGGCGGTGCTTGAATTTTACATGTGTGGGTGGGTGGTATCGCATCCTATCCTGCGGACGCACGTGGTAGTGTGCGTGTCGACCGCTGGACTACAAGCAGCTGGCGTTGCGACTGTCGCGTCGAGAGGGAGGTGGTTCTTCCAACGCGGTGGTCAACGTGCGCGGTGGCTCCTGCTTACCGTTCCAACGGTATATCGGACTCCGGCGGCGTGCTAAAAGCTGTAGGTCGCGCAGAGGACCTCGTTGCTGACGTGCCGCGGCGGGGTTGGGAGGGACATTGATTCTGGTGTGTTCCTGGTCTCGCTTTCTTGTCCGCCTTGTTGGACGTCATGTCGAGCTTTGTCGGGACTGGGCTTAGGAGCGACGCCCCTGTAGTTTTATGCTCACGTGTGCCGGGCCTTGACCCGCAAGACCTGACTTCTTCTCCGGCGAACTTCATTCGTATTATTCGTGCCATCAACGCGTCGACGGACGGGAAGCTCGTTAAGGGGGAGCAGCTGAAGCAGAAGGCCGCTGATCTCTTCCCGCCTGCGCGCACGTTCAACCACGCTATGATGGAGATGTCGCAGCTGCACCAAGAACTCGTCGAGTGGCTCAATCACGGGGATGTCGGCGGTGTGACGGACAGGTCAACGCGAACCGTGAAGGCGTTGGCGGCGCAGCTCTATCAAGACGCCGACCGCGTTTAAGCCATCAAGATGGTCGACGATTATAAGCACCAAGATGGTTCTTTTCCCGTAGTCAAGCTGGCGGTTACTCCTCCAATGCTCCGTGCGCAGACTTGCAATGGTCGCGCGGACGGCTTAAGAGATCTTCAAGAGGACGAACCGAGCAGCGCGGGCTCCTCGTGCATTACTCGTGTGCCACTGCATCCAAGCTCAGATGCTCGCTATTGCCATGGGTCAGCGCCTGTTGATCGACAAGAGGATGTTCCTTTTGGGGGCACTGCTGTTCTCGAAGGAGATGCTGATGGTTCTCGCCATAAAGCCCTCCATGGCGACGTACGGTCTCGCTCGCGTAAGGGCGAGGCCAGCTGCCGCGGTGTGGGCGGTAGCCGATCCTTCCATGACGCGGGTGGCCGCGTAGGTGGTGCTTATTAAGGTGGCTCAGACGCTTACGTGCGCGCTTCCAGCAGTCATCGCGGTGCATCGGGCTCGGTGGGCGGGCTCGCTCGAGACGACGTTTATGCACGCGGACATGGCGCGGGGCTTTCGTACGCCAAAGATGGACACCTGTCAGCACCACCCGTCGATCGCCAGGCCCATAACATTGGCCAACGCTTCAAGGATATGTCGGCCAAGTGCACAGGCAAGGGCGATCAACTTTGAGACAACGATGTCCTGCAGTATGACTTAGTTATTGCTGATCCTCGAATTTTGTCCTCGGGGACAGAGATAGAGACTGGCTCTGAATAAGAGCACTTTTTTGTTTGAAACGACAGTAAGAAGGCATTGAAGCCAATAGAAAGCCTGCCTTCGGTGCAAGGACCTTGCATCTAGTAGAACTCACTGTCTGTTGCCTCTTGATATGCTTTTCTCGGCACGGAACGAGCTGCCCACACGAGATCTTGAGATTTTCTACTGTCTCCTTGCCAGAAGTGCACAAAATTGAGAAGCTGATGTTGATTTCCAGGCTGTATGGGCACATGTAAGCAATGGGAAGCACCAAGGCAGTCCCAGGGGCGCAGCTGATTTGTGGAGAGAGTCGGTTCGCAATTCAGTCTGTGTCCACCAGGACAAAATTCGGGGATCAGCAATACACATGACTACGGGGTCGACGCAGGTAACAAGATGGCCTTCTTGCACATCATCCTCGCGGGAGACGCGTTACGCTTGTTCCTTGACCATCTTGTGGGCAGCGCGACGTCGTACGCTGACGCCTGCTCGCGCGTTCGTAGTCGTGACCTCTCTCCGGTTGACCAGGAGCGGGCGAAGAATGACCTACAACGCTTTCGTATGAGCGTTTTCGTGGCCAAGCGCATGTCGGAGGCAGTGGCTGTAGACGAGACTTACAAAACGGTGAAGCACATGTCCAAGAAAATGCCGAAGGGTTTCGCCAATGACCAGCATCGCGCCAACTTTCCCGGCTCCGCCGTCATCGGCCCACAATGGGCGAAGCAGCCCTTCATCGTGTTGGGTGTTGGTGCCGTCGGCTTTCAGGACCTGTACCGAGAGCTGCAGGCTGCTCTCGCGTTGAAAAACGACTCTGACGCGGCTTCCGGGCGAGACCGCGCGCCGGAACGTGGTGGGGATACGACCGCGGCCGGTGTGTTCTACCACGGGCAGGGTCGGTACCGGGTCGCCAACAAGGGCTTGAGAATCCGCCATATTTGTGACAACTCAGATATACTCGACCCTGCATATTTTGAATCAGATAAGACTTTTGCGGCAACTTCTTGAATACGGAGAAGACAGATATCCGCAGCCAATACCAAAAGGATATGAAGAAGAATACGGATTCTATCCAGAATACATCAGATTAATGAACAAGCATGTACGACAGGATGTACTTTCAATACGTGTTGGAAAGAAATACGAAAGAGCGGGTTGTGCTGCAAGTTGTGCACACGGTCCACGCCAGACCGTGACAAGCATTGAGCTTGCGCAAGTCAATGTCAATTAAGGGGCATCGGCTTTGGAGTCAATCTTGGCATTTGTCACATCTGTTTCCTGTCGACGACCGGCCCTGAATTTGCTCATTACTGTTCTGCTATTTTGGAACATGTACCTGCGTCCTTTTTCTCGACTTTAAGTATTGTTAGGCACCTGGCAAGTGAAGTTTCCTGAAGAAGTTGGATGCCTTCATCCCACGCATGCAAAGTCATTGGACTTGCGTTTATACACATTGGAGCCGTTTACTAGAGACCTTCGGCATGTTAAAAGTGTGTCGACGGCGTGGGTCGGGGACACGTTTCACGCCACGTTAAGCCTTGGACCCACATTTCCATCCCATATATCGCTAAGGAGGCCCTTCAACCCACGTCAAAAACCGGTACCGACCGAGGTGACCGCAGCCACGTAGCAGTCCATCAGTAGCGTACATGGCTGTTTCCGCCAATCGCTGGCATCCGTTGGCCTTCGATGCCCGGTCTTATGGGTTGCAAAGGACAGTCGCCCGATCGCTCTTCTCGCACATGTCCGGCGCCGTTCCCCCGCCGCGTCTCCTCGGTGCCATTGATACCCGTTCCCCCACCACCCACCAACCCACCCACCGACGATCTTTTCTGTCCCATTTTTACCACGCTGCTTCGATCATGGTCTTCTACAGTCGACCCGTGATCGCAGGCGTACGCACAGGGCGCCGTCACCGGCGCCGTCGGCAGTGCACCCGCGATCGCAGGCGTACGCACAGGGCACCGTGCCCGGCGCCGTCGGCAGTGCACCCGAAATCGCAGGCGTGGGCGCACGGCGCCGTCACGGGCGCCGTCAGGAGTCTCTACCCCGTCACACTGTAAGCGAATCCGCAAGGAGTGTGGCAGGACTGCCGAACCACATTTGATACATGCCGAAGCTCCGAAGGGTGGATGTGGCTTCCTTAAAAAACCAGTCGGGCGACCCACAAATTACCCACATCCGATACCCACGTCGCAGTTGCCGAAGGTCTCGAATGGCGGTACCATCCAGATGAGAGTATGAAACGTGGGGCCTGTTATTTTTGAATATGAGTACATCCGAGTACATCTATCCATTATATCAGAGTGCCATTCATGAAAGCCCCTGGTCGCCAACAGCGGCGTTGGAGATCGAGCCCCGGTTCGTCAAGGCGGCGACCGCAAGATAGTGGGCACGGCGCGCACTGATGGCTGCTGGAACTGCGGTGATACATCCCATCGTCTGGCTGATTGCACCAACGGTCGAATGGACTGGGAGAAGGTCCGCAAGAGCCGCAGCAATTTTTGGGCAGAGCGTCGCCCCGTCAAGGATGTCGCCGCTACTGTTTAGCACGAGACTTGCAATGATCTCGTTGGCACGTTCATGCTCGGCTCGGACAAGATGCGCGACAGCGTCGAGCATCAGATAGAAGAAGGTGGACCAGACACCACCGGTGCTGTGGACGACAAAGATGGGAGTCCGGAGGCCGCGGCGGATGCGGGCGCGCAGCCCGCTGCTTCGGAGCTCTTCTACGCGATGACGGGCGTCTCTGACGATGCAAGTACCGGCAGCGGTGAACGCGGTCCGAGGTTTCGGCCGGTCGTCTGATCCGTCGACCTTCCCCCGGCCACAGATGACCGCGGCCGAAGCCGAACATTGAAGCGGACCCACGCAGCGTCGTGCTACTGGCGGCCACGGAGGAGTTTCAATGTGACGCCTCGATACTGGAGCGCAGTGCGCCGTCATCGGTAAGCCTCAAGCCGACGCCTACCTGGTTTCGATCGGCAAAGAGATCCAATTGGCGGCAGTGACTTCTGCCATCAGAATTGGATTGCGCTGAGCGATTTTCTGACCACAGGTCAGCCAAAGTCGGGTTCATCTGATCTTTCTGGGATCATTGGATCAGATGGTAGGATAGACACTGCGGTTGAGCAGCACGCCTCGGGAGTGCCCAAATTCGCGTTCGCAGTAGCGTCCCCAGGTGAGGGGCGTGGGGCGTAGCCGCGCCCTGATGGCGCCGTAGCAACTGCCTTCTGAAGGCCAACGACGCTCCCAAAACCGCCCCAAGTAGGACCTTTGCATACGTCCTTATTACAGGGACCACCGTATGGCTTTATAATTCATTTGTAATTTCAGCCGCCAATTAATTTCATTGTCTATTTGATGATGGCTGTCTGGGGTCGCTACTGCCGAGTCCCCGTCAGTCTTTGTTTCCTGCTCAATTAAGCCCGACAACCACCACGCATACAACAGCACCCTTCACCATGAAGGCGCTCTGCTGCCGCAAGGTACCACACCACGTCAAAAACGTATCCAGCCCCACGGCCTTCCGCCGTGAGTTGCGACAGTAGCAGTGGGCACCGCCATCCCCCGCCGGATCACCAGCGGAGGCTGTGGCCCTTTCACAGCGCGTTTCACTCCCAACTTCATCACCTGGAGCAGCATTGCGCGACATAGCAGCACCAGATCCTTGTTTGAACCGTGCGAACATGGCGAACGTGTCAGTTTTCGCAGTGATACGGCAGGCATGGACGACCGGAGCGACTGCTGACGCCGGGCTGGGTACCAGACAATAGAGTACTTGAAATAGTGAAATAATCCATGCTCTGTGCGCGCCCAATGCACGTCTCGACGTCCAGGAGCGCGGGGTGTTACTAGCGCCCTAACAGCACCCTAACAGCGCCTTGACAACGCGCCTCAATAGCGCCGCGGGCGCTCCTCCCATCCTTAGCTAAAATCTACGCCTGGGCCGTGCAATGTCACGTGCTTTCGGCGTGTCGCGCTCCGCATGCCCCGGCCAGATGGGGCATGCCAGGGTCGTGATCTGCTTTCTCACTGGACGTGATCTGCCCACTCCACATATTGCCAATCCAATGATTAAGTGTAGTTGTTCAGATGCCACATAAGTAGGGTGCAATAAATTCGTTGACGGGTGAGTTCAGCTTATGTCAGCCATTTTAAAATGGATTCCTTGTCGTGAACGGGGGCGTGCTTGTCGGCCATACGTGCCACAGCTCGTTATTTGGCGTGCATCGCCCTCCCGGTTTTCGAAGTATTGGCGTGATGCACAACCCTGGTGGGGACGGCGGACGACATCATAAAATCCATCACACCGCGGTATGTGAAAATCTTTCACATTGACGTTGGGACGAGGGGGAAACATAAGAGAAACTACTCATCGGACAATTACAGCAGAGTCCAATGCTCAACGTGCGTTCAATGTAAAATCTTCTTGGGAACCGTCCTCAAGCATGTTCTGGACTTCATAAGAACGGTAGGATGGTTCGTTCTTTGACGCTCCGTCGGTGCGATGGGTCGGCCGGTGGTTTGGTCAAGCATCAACGCATCTTACAGCTGTGCTTTTCAACGAGCTAAGGATGGAATATTCTTTCAAGCGGGTACGTAGCGTACTCGGAGAATTCAATTGTGACTGCAGAAAAGATCGATCCCTGCTTTGAGCTCTGTCAAGACCAGGGCTTCCCAAGCGTATATGTTTTCACTTAGCGTTGCGTAACGCCGCTTGTCCAATCTGTCTGCGTTGGCCATTCGCGCCCCAGAGACCCAATGGCGACGTGTGAAACATAAAATTCCTTTGTCGTGGGTTTCAGTAAGAGTTTCAAGCGACGTCTCATGATCGTGGTGCGTAAGCGTCTGAAGAGCGTCACAACCATAATAACCCCCCCAAAGTATATAAAAACGCCCCTTTTCGGGTTGATATTCAATGCTTTGCAGTAGGGGTCACATTTCGTACCCATCAGCTCATGTGTTCTCTCCGCCCATGCAAGGACTCCGTTGAACCGTTTGTCCGTTTTTGACCGCTCCCACGTCGCGATGCCTTCTTTGTACTGTGCCGAGCCGCGACCTCACGAGATCTGTATGCACAGCTGCGCCATGTGCTGGCCACGCGGGAGAGCTTGTTGGTCTTGACTGACAGCTGCGAGTTGGTACGCACCTGGTTGTCCCTTCCGAGCGTGCTGCGAGACGATTTTGACCAGCAATACTGGGTGGCGTATTGCTGCTCCCCGAATTTTGTCTTGGTGGACAGAGACTGACTTGCGGACCGACTCTCTCCACCAATCAGATACGCCCCTGGGACTGACTTGGTGCGCCTGATTGCTTACATGTGGCCATCCAGCCTGGAAATCGACATCAGCTCCTCATTTTTTCTGCACTTCTGGCAAGGAGACAGTAGAAAATCTCAAGATCTCGCATGGGCAGCTTGCTCCGTGCCAAGAAAATCGGATCAAGGGGCAACAAACAGTGAGTTCTGCTGGATGCAAGGTCCTGGCATCGAATGCGGGCTTTCTATTGGCTTCGATGGCTGCTTACTGTCGTTTTCGACCAATAGAATGCTGTTATTCACAGTCAGTCTCTGTCTCTGTCCCCCAGGACAAAATTCGGGGATCAGCAATACAATCGCCACTCGGCCGATTTCCTGGGCGTTTGAGTATCTACTCACGAAAACGTACACGCCTATACGCACTTTCTTGGTACGCTTGGGAACCCCTGGTCAAGACCGACTTCGACTACTCTAAATATTTGATGCGCGGTGACGGAAGTGCTGACGGTGGTGGGGCCGAACCTATCACTGCGAGCATCCCAAAACCCGTGGACGTCAGCATGGTGCCCTGTGCCTCCATGGGAAGCGTAACACACAGGGACGAGGAACACGTTTGGTCATAGGACTAAAACCTGGACGGCAAAGAGGTCCCTTTTTATATTGCGGCGACGCTGCCCATTCCGAGCGCGCGCACGCCAGCCGGCGACTGCGCGTTCACGTGCTCCTGAGTGAGCCCCGCTGATGTGCTCCAGACTGCCCGCCTGCCAGCTGACCACCTTGATGTTTACGCGCCGCAGTGCAATGGAAGTGTCTTTTTGAGCCATCCGGGCGCCTAAAAATGGAGTAGCGGTGTCACGAACAGTCAACTAACTATAACCTGTTTGTACATTGGACCTTTTTTTGTTTTCTGATTTCTGTTTTTTCCTCCCCATTCTTGGCTCTGTAGACCTTTGATTCTTCTGGCTACCCTCTTCTCCCGCGTGATATGGCAGCGCTCCGAGCCCGCGGTGGCAGTCTGTACCGCTGGGCTCTAGAAGAAGCCCTCGTGCCATTCCCTCCGCTCCAGAGCAGCTTCCTGTCACCTCTTCACCCTACCTTCCCGGTGCCGGTGTCGGATCTCTGCCCAGTAGTCTACACGAGATTTTCCCTCCGACCTTCAGCCAACTGCCAATGTCGCTGGGTGTGTCCCTCAGCGCCCTCTGCGCTGGAGACCCTGGGCACGAGGAGTTTGACAACGAGGTGCCTACCTCTGCCTCCCCAGGACCAGGCTAGCCCCCTTCTTCCGCCCCCACATCTCCAGGGTTGCGCGCGCCAGGACTATGCGCACACGTCTGGCGCGGTCTTGGACCGGTAGACCCAAGTTGGAGATCTACCTATGTCGCAGGACTCGTCGCTGCCCGGGACCGGCGGCGTCGAGCGCAGCGTTGCGATCGTGTACCGCGACGATGGCCGTTGTGACAATTGATCTATAGAGCCCAAACTCTCTGCCGATGCATCCGTGGTTGGGGACGCTTATGGGCGAAGCCCCGGTCCGGCACGAAAGCCGAAGGATGCTGCCAAATCCGGCGACACGCCCTCGGGCAGCGAGAGCAGAAACATGTCGTTAGATGGTCGCTCTGCTTTCGGTGGCTGCTCAGCCAATCGTCGCAAGTTCTCGAGTCGGCGCGCTCACGGTGGCAGCCGCGGTCGTAGCGAGTTCCAAACTGGGCGCAAGAGTGGACCCGTGGGTGGTTCCGACGCCAACGTGCGGCTTTCTGTTGCCACTTCCTGGGAACGCTATATCGACAACTAAATGGGTAGAGGCGGCACTCAGCGCCTGTCCGTTTCCAACGCTCCTAAGTGGATTGCCAATTCGTTTTGGAACAAGAAGCACTAGTCGAAGAAGGTCCCCATCCAGCGCATGCTAATGGGACTGAAGACATACAGCGAGAAGCACGGCATGAAGACCAGCGGGCGCGGGCGGGGTTGAACTGACCGTCGCGTTGCGGAGCTGGACAAATCGAAGATGCCACCCTGGAGCTCGACCAAAGATGATCTGAACCAGGTGCACGAATCAATCATGGAGGCGACTCAGCACGTGGACCGTACTTTCAAGACTCGCTGAACCACAACCGCGGCTTGTCGGAGGACGAATTGGACGAAATGTTGGGCGGTGACTTCTCTGCGAATCAGGTTGACAGCAGAATCGACTCAAGCGATTCAGACCGGTCGGGTCGCAGGTTGGTCGTCGCTGGCGCTCTCGGGCTCGGAGCCGATGTCAAGCATCGGTCGCGTCGTTGGAGGACAACCACGGCGCTGATCACCGCCAGCGTCGGCCTCGAGAGAATACGGCCAGACGTGGCGACAACCCTTTTGCTGTGGTGACAGCCGGCAACCCCTGCAGCGGCGATGCGCAGTCACCTGTCGGTGTCGCCAATGCCCGCACTCTGCGGAAATTACGAGCCGCGACCGCTGCGGCTGCCGTCCTGGATGGCATAGAGTTTTTGACCACGGCTGTACAAAAAAGCACCTGCTCCAGGCGCGCGATGCGGGCGAGGTAGCCGGCGGCCTAGCAGCTGCAGACAAGGGCGGCTGAGCATGAGGAGCTTCGGCGTATAGCCCTGGAGGAGAGGCACCTGCGCTTGGGGGAGCTGCTGACTGCCAACGCCGTGGCGCTGGGGCGCATGAATGTGCTCAAGGACATTTATGCCGTGCCAAAAACTCCTGCCATGCTGGTACATATTAGCGCAGTCGGTACGCCTGGGTATGGTAACCAGTCAGGGGAAGCGCCTCGGGAGTAAGTTGGCTCACGGTGTTTACGCTAGTTTGTGATGGCTGTGTGACTCGAATAGCTTTTTTTGATTTGTAGATGACCGACAGAAAATGTGAGAGCGTTGGAACTGGTGGTCCTCCCTGATTCGCACGAAGAAGTCTAGCCACGCTTCGACGCCTCATCTGTCTCATGACGTACATGGAATCCGGGGCAGCGGCATGTGCACGCACCTGGTCAAGCCTAAGAGCGATGGGAAAGAGGAAGCGACGGGATACCTCAGCTATATATGACCTCTACCCAGCGAGCACGGGGAACGCACGCGGCCACTGCCCAAAATGTATACTGTCTGCCGATGGACTCAATATTTACGACTGCTCTAGTACCTACTCTCTTTAACAAACACGCGCGACACGAGACGCCGACTGGCGCAGTCCTTGCACTCGTTCTAAGCTGTATCACAACAGCACTGTCGGTATCACGCGTCACCGCTCTGCTCGGAACATTCAAACTCCCATAACACGACACCCGCCACCCCCGCCCTGCACGGCAGACGAAAATTCAAGGAGGACATCTGTACGCCATTCATTAGAGGCAAGCACCCCGTTTGTAATCGGGGCGGGTGGGAATATCCCACCTGATACTCGTTTCCCGAGGATGAGCTTTCCTCCTTGTCTTGCTGAGCTTCGCCCTTCCCGGGGGAAGGGGAGTCATCCGAGGACGACCACGGGGGACTATCATGGTGCCTCACCGCTGCTACCGGCTGACCTCACCGGAGCTCCTCCTCTTTCTTGCGGCGCTCTTCGCACCGCTCCAGGAGGGCTTTTGTCAGCAAAGCCTTTGTCCCCGCATCGAGGCGGGGGCTCTCCCGGAAGAAATGACGACGCATGTAACATGCGAGGCAGTTAGTTATCCGGGTTCGCCCGGGGCGACATGTGTCCTCTCTGGGAGGACCAGGTAGGGCTCCCCCTCCCTTGATTGAGTTTCGTGGGGAAGTCCCGGGGGGGGCTTCCCCCACCTTAGCGGGAGCTTATCCTCATCCCTTTGTTCTTGGTGACGTCTGCGGTAGACGTCACCCTTTCTCTGTGCATACTGCACTGGAAGATCCATAGACACAAGCGGGGTACTATGCTCGCGCACCTCGGCACCAGCCTCCCAACCAAGTCCCTGCATACAGCTACTTTTCATTTATCTCTCGGTAGGGATATACCCACACAGACGGCGTAGCCTATGAAGGCGTACGTAGTGGGCACTCTCTGCTTCGTCCGCCTGTTGGGCGGCCGCGTGAATTAAAGCATGTGGATCGCTTAGCGATTGTTCATTCGCCAACTTGCGGAGGAGCCAGTTGACCAGCTCCAAGTAGGAGCTGACCTCTCCGCTCCGCCCTCCTGTTAGGGATGGAATGATCGTATACAATGCCCTCTTGAGGTCACCCTTGGTGAACTGCGGGAGAAGGTAGAAGGCCCTGCCCTTCGAAATATCATTGTCGTCTCCCGCTTTCACGAAACGGCTTCGAAAATTGAAGACGCTTAATGCGGGCGACCTATACCATTTTGCGTCCGGGCCAAAGGTGGCCGAATCGTCCCTACGCAGACGGCCTAGGCCGTAAGCCATCGTCCGGTTATACCTGACATTTGTATTCACTAATGCGTACGTGGCACAATATATTGTCGATGCGCCATAAGCTGGACAGTGCCTAGAGCGGTGCACCTTCACACGACAAAACAGAATCTGCTTGTTTTTAATGAATACTGCTGGAACGAAGAGTACTTACGTCGCGACACATATTCATATATATAGTCGTACAGGTCGCAGTGGAGGAATGCGGTACAATACCAAGATCCCCGCGGGCTGGTTCAGAAGATTCTTGCAGCAAAATATTTGGTCGGAAGCGCGGACGGCGTCGCTTAAATTGCGCTTCAGGCGGCCACACCGTCCACACCCCAGCGGCCACAGATCGTCTGTTGCCCCTTCCATTGTCGTCGTCGCGCCCATCATCTTCCCCGGAGAAAACCTCCACCTGTCGGCTGGCCGTGCCACAATGGCCGACTTCCCGAGCCCGTCCAATGTCAGCACGCCTACGGCACCCACAAACTCACCTGCGGTGTCCTCGAGCGGTCCAGGTGTGTTCTGCTAAGGTCAATGCACGCGAGGCCGTCATGTGTGAGTTTTCTACGATTATACGGCTCCTTGTACTGGACTCGTTCTGCGGCGGACGCCCTGTGTCTAGTTTTTAACGCGCTCCCCTCTACTGTTTTCCCCGTGCATGTCCGTTGCGTTCTTTTCTTTTTAATCCCCTGCGGCAGGTCCTTCCGTTGAGCGGGATATGATGTGCGCACCTTTAGATGTACCCCGTCAGGCTCCTGTGGCGACCCGCGCTGCTCCGGCCGACGCTACGTGCGTTGCGTGTGGGCACATGCACCAGAACGGAGACGGAAAGACACACTACTTTTTGCAGTGCAAGCTGGTTCTCCGTCGCATCCAATGCCGGGCCGCCCTGCCAGAGAATCACAAGTTTTTCACGGACGCACCGTGCGGATACAACAAGTGTGCGCGCCAGTCGCCGTAAGCAAAGTTATTCTTTTCTCTCTATTTTGTATCGTTTCGAGACGTGTTCCTCTGCTTATTTGGTCACTGGCACGATCAGGGTCTCACCGAAGCTCCTCGGCTCATTTTTCATTTTGTGTGCTTGTGACTGTGCCTTCTCTTTATCTCTCTTCCAGCTGCAAGAAGTGCTCCAAGATGGGTCACAACCCCCAGACGATTGCTCTCGACCCAGCGCTGTTCGCTAAGAACGTGAAACAAGGTGGAATGACTTTCACCAAGAAGCCACGCGTCAAACTCTCCGGTCGCTTTTACATGGTGGCTCAACCGACATTTTCTACGTGTTCGAGGCCCGCCGTGCTCGGGCGGAGTACCAGCGCGCCGACGCTGCGCACGAGGCACGGGCCAATCGCCGAAGCTCCTTGGTTGCCAACTTCGTCACCACGCTGCGCCCTGTCTCGCAGGCAGTTGACACGTTGTTTGCTGTGGGGTCGGAGGCGGCGGCGCTCTCCCCGGTCAACATTGCTGCTACGCGTGAGCAGGCACGCTGCGCTGACAGTGCCATGAGTGCCACCGCAAGTGCATTTGCTGGGGTGCTTGCAGCCGTCACTGGCAGCCCAAGCGGCGTAACCAGCGATGACGCACCCGCCGCTGCGTTGGCGTCGCTGAGCAGCCGACAGGCGGATGCTGAGAAGGCTGCTGCTTTGCGCCTGCGCGCCTCGGCTCAGGCACTGGCGGCTCCGATTGGCTCGTTGCGACTGTGAATTTTCTACTCTCTTTTTAATCGTTCTTTATTCTTTCTTCAGTGGCCATGTCATCAGACTTTGTTTCAGTCAAGTGACACTTATTCTTTGGTGCTCCACTTGGCTTGTTCCGTGGATGAGGCCGTTTGCCTAGATTTGCAATACTCAGGGATGATTGGGCGACTCCAGATGTTGAGACTATCTCGGCGCCTCGCCACGTTGGGCCCACCCTAGACGGTCCTGCCACACCAGTCGGTGGAAAAGAGCATCTTCAGCTCTCACCGGCCGAGGTTGCCGCCGCTCTGACAGAGCACTTATTTGGGGACGAGGAGGGTGAGGATTGGGCTGAGTTTCTTGCTTGCGTGGCGAAGGGGGCGCGCATGTACGGCGTGCGTGGGTCTACTGTGACGGGCACGGCCAGCGCTGACGTCCTTGTGGACCAGCTCTTTTCCTCTTTTGACGCAGGGGACAAGACGCTGTCGTCGCACCAAGCGAGCTGCCGTGACTGGCTGCAGTCCGTGCGTTAAACTGTCACGTCTTCGTCCGTGTGAGTCGCTGTTTGTTCCTCTGAGGGTCATCGTTGTAGTCCTCTCCAGGGCACCATACGCAATACGACAAACTTGCTATTCCACACGTTCAGACGATATTGCTGTCTTCCCCATTTTGGCCGATGCCGTCGATGTCAAGAGGGGTGATCAACTGTGCGAAACAGTTTCTCAGCCATCCGTTCAGCCGGATAAAGTCGCTCGGCGAATGGGCAGTTGACCGAGATCCTGTCTTGTCTGCGACCACATCGGCCAAAATTGGGAAGACAGCAATAGTCGCCTACTTCCATGCCCAGGCCTCACTTCAGTTGATGTTTTCGTTGGGCCGACGTACCCCAACGGCGGCGCAGCGCGCGCTCGGATGTCTTGTGCCGCAGTCCCGCGCTCTGTCTACGTGGAAAGGGCAATCAGTGGACCTACCCATCTTCCATACTTTCGGCTATCGCGCAGCGAGTTAGTTCTGACTCTCATATTCCATTCGTGCGTAGATTTTTGTGGGCCCGAGGAACAGCTTGCGTTGCATTGTCGCCGAGTATTCTCTTTTCTGGAAGTCGTGTCAACATCAGCAGGGCAGCGGGGCTCGCGCGGCAATAATCTGCCCCTCAGGCAAGGAAGCGGCGTTCCAATTGCCTCATCACTCGGATGGTAATCCGAGCCTTGGGCGAGGCCGCCAAGCAATGCTGTAAGTCAAGAGGCACGGCCATGTGGGCCGAAACTATGCGCAGAGTTGACAAAGGTGTTGGGCAGGGCAAAGAAAAATGGTACGTACGCGACGGAGAAAAATGGCCAAGTTGAATCATGGCGACTTCACTGTGGAAGGAGCACGCCATCGACCACCGAAGACCACACTTCACCAACTTACAGAACAAGAACTCGCAAACCCATGCCCGCCTCACGGCATGTCCACTGCCGGAGGACCATGCGGGGCCTGAAGCTCAATCGGGACAGGGGCTAGCTCGCCCTCGAGCAGCATGCCCGGACCGGTCAGCTCTGGAAGGTAGCGCCACATCTCTCGGCGCGCCTCATGATAGTGAGCGTGGATGGCCCCCACAGGTACGGACGCAAAGGCCAGCACGTGTATGAGTCGGTCATCGAGGTCTGGGTGGTGATAAGCCAGGTTCCGTGCCGCTCGCTTGTAGTCAGAGAAAACGGGCTCAACGGCCGAGAAGTTTGGGCATTATGGTGGTAGACGCATGAGAAGCACGCCATTGATTGTGAGCAGCTCATCAGCCAAGACGTTGTGCACTGATGCATTGTCATACAACAGTACACAGTCGTTCGGGTGGTCTACCCAAGGCGCTCTGGGCACAAAGCCGTTCATCCGACGCGCCAAACTGGTGCAAAACAGCACCCAGTCGTCGCCCCACTGGGACAAAGGGAACCTCCGGCACCGTTATCTCTAGAACGCCGCGCGTGTACAACACTGCCGCGATGTACGAAAATCGCTGGCGGGCGCGTGGGTCAGGTGCCAACGCCTCAAGCGGCTGACCTACCAGCGCCCGGCCGCGAGGCCGGGGCATGGCAGCACCGTGAAAATGCGTCTCATCCGCAACCAAAATGCACCGGTCAGGAATATGCCGAGCCAAACGGCAATAGGCAATCATTTGCGCCGAGCACCTCTCGCTCGCCAGTCGCTCAACCTTCTTGACGGAGTACCCAATAAGCCGCAGCATTTCGCCCAATGTAGATGTGCTTGTTGGCCAGCGCTGGTCCCACTCGGGTAGCAGGGTCAGACGACGGAAGATGGCCGACAGTTCTCGTAGAAAGACCTCAAGATGGGCTCGCACGAGGGAGTCCAGCGCTCGCAGGAACTGTGCGTTGAATCGTTCCGCATCCGCGTGTCGATCATGAATCGCATCGTCGTTCCACGGGGAGCCGTGGCGCTGGAAATATGCCCACCACTTGTGGGCAGTTGCCAGACTACAGCCGGCGTGGTTGACGATGGATGACCAGCTCAGCCCACGCTGACGGTTACGAATAACCTGCTAACGAATGGCAATGGGAAACATGGTCAACGCAGCTTTACCCGTGCGAGGCACCCCCAAGCTGCCCCCTTCCAGCCGGGCCGCCACCCGCCCACCGAACCGGAACGCCGCCCCACACCACCCCTCGCTCGCCCCCCCGCGAGCCCACCGCCCAACGCGACCGGCTCACAACGCTCCACGCCACCCCGAGTGCCACAATCGTCCCAGCGTGGAGCGAGTCTGGCCGCGCTGTGCGGCTCGTGCGGTCTGCGGGTGCGGTTGGCGGGCCCGCCCCCGCGTCCGTCCACACCTCCACTGGCACCCGTCACGTGGCACGTGGAGAGCTCACGGGCCGCTTGACTGCACCACAGCCCTCGGAGGCTCCTCGCACCTGGCCTCACCCCGCTCAAGGGCCTTCGAGCGAGGCCCCTGAGGGAAAGCGGCATTCGCGAGTGTGTGAGGACACGGCCGCTTTCGCCCCCGCACCAGAGCCTCTGGAGATTGTCCGTGTTGCGACTCTTGGACCCTGTGGTGGTATCGCACTGGATCAGCCGTGCCAGATTTTCCGCGCCCGGCCGATTCAACCTGAACACCCGTCAGATCGAGGGCCCCACACGGCTCAGAGCCCGTCCGGCAGAACGTGCCGCAATGTTCTGGTGTCACACTGATGGATTCGACGGAGGCCTGCCACCCTGTAATGCCCGCCGGGCTCGGCTGCTGATTTCCAAAGGTTGCCTTTGATTGGCTGCCCATCGCGCAAATGTGGGTCGAAACGACAAGGGCCACACAGAGTGCCTCTCGTGCCCACTGCCGTCACGATGGCGCAGAGCCACAAATGACCTGCGTCCCCACCCGACTGCTGGGAAGAATGGATTGTGCACCGGTGAACAGTCTGGGTTGGACATTCTTCCGGCAGAGTTTGTCGGGGAGGGAGACCTTGACTTCGCCTGCATCGTCCACTCCTTTTCGAACTTCTCACAGCCGTTCCGATTTCTTCGGACGTGAGCGGCATCCTCGACCATTCACACGCTGTCAGCCAAACGAAGCGTTGCCTTGGAATGAGGTGCACCCCGAGTCCGATGCTGCTCTCGGGGTGCTGGCCTCACGTCGAACGTCTGACAGCAGCCAATCTAGCAGGGGTTGCGGCGCCAGCCGCAGCCGCTCTCACGGGGTTTGTGATCGGCCTTCATGGGCGTTTCCGCTCCACGAACGGCACCGCTGTGGCCAATGGGATCGCTGTGATGTTTATCTGTACACACTTAGATCGGAGGCTGCCGAGTAATTCTATCAACGTCTGTTTCGTTTCCGCTGAACAGTGCTCCTCTCCGATCCTGACGGATGTCTTGTGTCACCTGCTCGTTCAGCGCACATACAGTTTTTTGCGCATCGACAATAAGATTGCCGCGTATCGATCATTCGCGGGGACGATCTTATGGGGAATCCATCTACGGGGTTCCTCTTCCAGCTCTCGCCCCAGGGCACGAGTAACCGAACGACGGGGTACATGACGGCCCCCATCTTCCCCAGAGTACTCCCCGTCCGAGGAGGAGGAGCTCACCCGTCGGCGGCGGCGACGGGACCGCCTTGTAGTCCCGATGGCTGTCTCATTAAAAGACATTCGTTCATGTCAGGGGCTTATCGAAGCGTCCAATGAATTACGTAGAGCGGCCGATAAGACCGCCGCATCTTGGGGCCCCTGGGGTGCCCGATCTTCACTTTCATGACGAGGCGTTCGGGTTGGGCCAGTGGCTCTCGCCTGCCTGGCCCTTCCACCATAGGGGCCGCACGGCAGAGGGGGAGCCGCTTGATCCCGCTCGCCGAGGGGTCGAGGAGGGATGGACAGGAATACCCCTCCGGCTTCACCCTCCCCTCGTTGCGGGAGAGAAGACGGGAATACCCTTCCGTCTACTCCCATCGTACCTTGATAGGAGATAGATGGGAGTTCGCTTCCGTCTGTACCCCCGAGACCTTGGGGGGGGATAGACGGGAATTCCCTTCCACCTGCGCCCCCCTCACACGGAAGGAAGGAAAACGGGACTAACCTTCCGTCTCCACTACCACCGCCCGGCGCGCCACGCGCCTGCCCGGTCAAGCTTGCTTGATCCCCCGTCGGAGGACGGATTCCTTCGAGGTCCCCGGCTGCCGAGTCCTCGCCAGCTCCGTCACGGCCACCACGGCCAGCACCAGTAATTCGCGAATGTGGGAGTACAGGCTCGTACCAGTGGTCGGATATCCCTCGGCCTGTGAACGACCGTGTCACCGGGAAAGGGGGGGGGTCAGTAGACGTTCTCGTCCCCACCACGGTGGTTTACTCAGGGAAGCAATGACAATTGACACCCCCCTCGGTGGTGGCTCGCGGCCGTGTCGAGGCCAGCCATAAGACCCGCTGTCCCGGAGCCAGCGCGTGTACGCAAGTGCAGTTCCGGGCCTCGCAAGGGCGCCTCTCCGCCACGTTCTCGATGCCACCCGACAGGTAGTGTCAGGAGATCCCGCGAGTGGCCCGTGTCCGGCCACGCTATGGGGCCCGTCACAAATAGCACGGCTAATCGGCCGCAAACTAAACTTGCACTAGAGAGACCTCGTACTGTCAACCAGATGGCCCGAGATTGACCGCAATCGGCCCGACCAGATGGGGTCGTCTCACAAGCAGGCGCGCTGTGTCCAAAACTTCCTTGCGATCGCCGTGAGATGCCCCCTCCAGATGCCGCGTTTTAAGCAATCGAATCACGACAGTTTTGTTGGCCCGTCAAGACAGCCGTGGTCGAATCAGGCGTGCTTGGCGGACTTAATACCATATTTGGACACAATCTCGTGCACTTGCCCGCGCCGTAAATACACAGCCCGAGTCGATCTCACATGAGCTTCGCATGGCTATCTCAAAATCATCTTTCGCGTCTACTCCTTATAGATTTACATGCCGGCTAATTCTTGAACTATCCTGGCGATGGAATACCGACCCGCAGTGTCGTCACTATGTTGCTCCCGTTCACACCAAGCACCATCGCCCGCCCACCCCCTCCCCTTCCTTCCGTCCCTTCCTCCCGCTCGGCTCCCCTCCGCCTTCTTCCCCCCCCCCCCCCC
>Ga0209831_1001055_pt1 | contig 26085 bp, 13 predicted proteins | sample Maine_Asex4_meta_FD_187451 | JGI IMG/M metagenome (GOLD analysis project Ga0209831, IMG submission 187451) | Marine algal microbial communities from Maine, USA - Maine_Asex4_metaG (SPAdes) (version 2) | ecosystem: Host-associated > Algae > Red algae > Unclassified | place: Maine, USA | collected... | reverse complement strand
CCACCCGCTTAATAGCTCCTTGTGGAATCGCAGAAATATCTGCACCTGTTTCCCCACGACCGGGAGAAGTTTGTGTGTATAATAAAGCACTTGTGTTTTTACGCTTACCATTAATCAAAATCAACGTACGAGAAGGACCCATATTTCTGATTTCAAAAGGATCTAATAAAGAAGTCGCATCATTTACAGGTGTATTTACCGAGTTAAAAGATGGAATCTTGTACGTCAAAGCTTTATCAAAGGAATTTTGACCCGTAGCCATTAATTGCTTTGCGTCTACCACATCAATAGGAAGTGGTGTGCTAGTAGAAGAACGTGGAGCTGTACGAGAACCTGTTACCACTACATCAGAAAGACTAACCCCTTCTGCCATTTCTATGTTCATAGCCTTTGTTTCTCCTGAGGCTAAAGTCACATTGAAAGTTTGGGTAGCGTAACCTGTATACGTTACTTCAAGCGTGTAAGAACCAGGATCTAATGATAAAGAATAATTACCATCTAAATCAGTAATCGTACCTATTCCAGTAGCAGCTACGGATACATTGGCACCAATAAGTGGTTCACCTTCACTGGCTATATTACCAGTAACTGTTTGCGCATTCAGCGCAAAAGGAAGCGCGAATAAAAGCGCTAATAAAAGTGTAGACAATTGTTTCATTAAAATAGACTTTTGTTAAAAAACTAGTTTTAAGAACCTTGTGAGATTCTATTCTGAGAGTCAAAAACTATTTATTAGAAAATTAAAGAATAGTTTTTTTCAAATAATCGCACAAGGTCTTCTTTTAAATGAGAAAAAAGAAAATAATTAATATTTTTTTTAAGAAAATAGCTAAATGACTGTATTTTAAAATGAGAAATGATGAATGATAAATGATAAATTTACTAGACGCTATCTAGCAAGTTTTACATCTTATTGGGCATTCATCATTCATCATTTCTCATTCTTTCTTCGCTCAATTTCCTTCGTAATCATGCTTAATTCTCTGCTCATATCTCCAGTAACAGAGGTATTTTCTTGCGCTCTACGAATTAAATAAGGTACTACATCCTTAATTGCACCATAAGGCATATACTTAGCGGCATTATAGCCAACTGCTGCCAGATTAAAGGTTAGCAACTCACTCATACCATATAGTTGGCAAAAATTAAGATGTGGATGGTCTCTAGGAATTTCCATTTTTTCCATCAACTGAGTTTGTAGTAGATTGCTTTCTTCATTGTGGCTTGCATTACAAGAAGCTATATGCTCGTAATGCTTCACACAAAAGCGAATTGCCTTATTATAATCCGCATCCGTTGCCGCTTTATCCACTTGAATAGGGGACGCATAACCCAATTCTTCTGCTCGTTCTCGTTCTTTTTGCATATAAGCCCCTCTAACTATCTTCAGCCCTAATAAATACTTATTTTTCTGAGCTTCCTTATAAGCAGCTTTTAAATACGCAAGCCGATCATGTCGATACATTTGAAGCGTATTGTAAATAATCACCTGTTCCTTATTATATTCCTGCATCATCTTGGTAACAATGCCATCAATGGTATCTTGAATCCAGCTTTCTTCTGCATCAATAAATAAAGCTACTTTATGCTTATGCGCTACGTCTCCAATCAATTTTAAGCGTTGCAATGCAGCATCAAACTCTTCTGTTTCCGCTGTAGTAAGTGGCTCTTCTCTTGCTTGAATCTTTTCTAATAGGTCAAACCTAGCAAGTCCACTCACTTTTAAGGTCACAATAGGAACACTTTCATTGGTAGCCGCAAACTTCAAGGACTCAATAAGCTCTAACATTGTATTATCTAGGTCGACTGCTTCCGTTTTGGCTTCTGCCCCATAATCTAAGACTACCTGTACTTCTTGTTCGTAGAGTTTATTAATATTTGCTTGGCAATTAGCTAAGCTTGTTCCTCCACAAAATTGTTCAAAAATAGTTGCCTTTACGATAGGCTCTACTGTTGGCACATTGGCTTTAATCGCCCACAGCCCCACTTTTGATCCTACATTGACCAGCCACGGTTTATTCATTAAAGCAAATAACCAAGCTGCTTTTTGTAGCTCTTTGTCTGATTTGCCAGCGAAAGCAATTTCAGAATTTGATAAATCTAGTTCTTTCAATGACATGCGTGATTGTTAGATTATTTGATGGTTATATTGCTGAATTGTTTTATTGCTATATTGTTTTAGAGCGTCAGCTAAAAAATTGATAATTACGTGTGTTTGCGTCCTACGTAATTGCCAAATTTATTTGGCAGATTCCGCTTGTGTCACTTGTTTTTTAGAACAAAATTTGGCGTATTTTGAATCTGCCAAATAAATCTGGCAATTACATAGGACGCACAACGTCATACAAGGACAATAAAACAATACATCAATAAAACAATAAAACCATTTTAGAAGATAAAATTCAATTTGATAAAATATCGACGACCATCAATACCAAATTGGGTCGTTTGCCAAGGATATTTAAAGCGCCCCACAAAATCTAGATTTGTATCTGGGGTAATTCCATTGTATGCTTCGATAAAAGTATCTGGGTATACATTAAAAATATTATTCGCCCCCATTCTCACTTGAATTTTATCTGTAAAAGCGTATACAGCGCTTATATCTGTCAATAATTTTCCACTATAAATAGCATCATAATCAGCATCCGAAGGATGCTGGTACTCAACTTGACCATAGTAAAATAAAGACAAAGTAGGAGACCATTTCCCAATACTATAAGTAGTGGTAGCGATAATTTTCTGTCTAGGTCGCCAGCTTTCTATCCTAGAAATATCCTCTCTAGAAAGAATATTATTCATTAAATTATTGGTTTCAATAAAGTTAGGTAAGTTCACCTTCGTTACACTTGTTCTATTGAAATTAGCAGCTATACTGCCTTTTATATTCCCTTTACCAATTCTTGTATCTTCAAAATTTAGCACTAGGTCCACCCCCTTAGTTGTGGTATTCACTGCATTTAAAAAGAAACCTGCCGAACTGGTGTGGATACTATTTAACAATTGGTCAATAGGAGAATCTGCATTCCCAGTTTTGCCCACCTGTCCAGAAAGCACAATTCTATCTGCTACTTGTATATGGTAAATATCTACTGCAAAACCTAGTTTCTCGGTAATTCGATACGTAAATCCAGCACCTAAATTGAAAGAAGTCTCTGCTTGAAGTTTAGGAATTTCTAAGGCTTGCAAAGCAGGATTCAGGTTATTTAAAATTCGATTTTGCACGACCCCTTCCTGCGTTAAGGTAGTGGTGGTGGCCGTGTAATAAATTTGATGCAAGGCAGGTGCTCTAAAACCATTACTAACGGAAGCTCTCAGATTTAATTGATCTTTAATAGCTTTGTATCGACTGGCAAACTTCCAACTTACATTGCTACCAAAATCACTATAATGCTCAAATCTAAGGGCACCCCCTATTAAGAGTTTTTTAGTGAAATCTGCATTCAACTCTGTATAAACACCAAGATTGCTTCGATTGTTGCTAGAAATATTTTCGGGTTTGAATCCGCTAAAAGATTCCGAGCCAATTCGATCCACTATATCTGGCGACCCATCTCCATAAGAAGCAAACTCCCCTGCTTTGGTCTTAAAATTCTCTGTTCGTTGCTCTGCTCCAAAGGCAAGGGTAAGTGCTTTTAAATGAGAGGGTTTGAAAGTCTGAACTGCATCTATATTATTGACGACATGACTAAAAACATGTGCGCCATTATAAAAATCTCTTGGACTATTTACACCTAGTGATTGATTAAAAGAATTGGTAATATAATAATCTATCTTATTTCGACCACCCGTCGTACTAATATCTATATCCCAACCTTTAAAAGTAGTCCTAAGACCTATTGCCAAGGTATTATCTTCAATTTTGGGAGACATTTCTGGCAGAAAAAAATCTTTATTTGGATAAATGGCTTCAAACCCAGTTACCCAATAAGGCACTCTGGCAAATTGAGGAGAAGAACCCGTCCGTTTCATTAAAGTGCCAAAAGCATATAGTTCCGTTTTGTTTACTGCATTCAATGTATATCCTGCATTAAAAGAAAAATTAAATCCACTTTTATCAGGCAAACCAACTTGCCCTCCTGCGCTTGGGTTTCGAGCTATAAAAGCTTCAAAATCGTTTAATGTATAAATATCCGTTCCCCAATAATCTGCTTCTGCTTCTGGACTATGGATGGTGCCTGCCCGTTGAGAGCGTCGTTGATTGGTATAGGCTAGTGTAAAATTTGCATAACCTTTCTCTGTAATGTCCACAGAAAATCCAGTAGCTATATTATATTGTGTGCCATCCCCTTCTGAAGTAGTGCTGTACCCGATATTCGTAAAAGGAGCTATTTTCTTTTTTAAAACCAAATTAATCACACCCGCTACCGCATCCGAACCATATTGGGCAGTGGCGCCATCCCGTAATATTTCTACTCGTTCTATTGCTTCAGGCGCAACAGATTGCAAATCTACGCCTACTTCTCCTCTACCCACGGTTGTAACACTATAGACCAAAGCACTGCTATTTTTTCTCTTTCCATTGATTAACACTAAAGTTCTACTAGGTAATAATCCCCTTAAATCCGCCGGATTAAAATGGGCAGTCGCATCAGAAACTGGTTGTTGCGTAGCATTAAAAGAAGGCGCTTTTAACATCAATTGCTGGTCTAAAGAATTTTTACCAGAAGTTTCTAATACATCAATAGATATATGATCAACGGGAACAGGCGAATCAAAACTAGTACGTGGTTTTCCACGAGAACCAAAAACAGTCACGCTTTGTAGCGCAATGCCTTCTCTTAATTGAACATTAATAAGCGATTGCCCTTGGATAGACATTTGGGCATTAGAATAGCCTGTATAAGTATAGGCTAAAACTTCCGAATTTACAGGAACCTCTAACTCATAAAAACCATCCAAATCTGTTGCCGTACCTGCATCTGTTCCTGTTGCCATTATAGTTGCGCCAATTAAACCCTGCCCCTCCTCATTCGTTACTCTCCCTCTAACTACCTGTGGTTTAGTTAAATCAGCAGCCATGTTCATCATCGGTGCGATACTATAAGATTTATTAGCAATGCGCAAATCACTAGTGGTCCCTAATTTGCCAATTTGCTGAATTTTTCGTTCTATTTTCTTTAATTTTCTCCGTCCCGCCTTTGTATCTTTATGAATAACATAAAAACTACCACCGAGGGATTTATATTTTAAACCCGTATTTTTTAAAACTCTATTTACAACTACCGTTAATTCTTCCTCTTTTTTAAATTCAAATTCAACCGCAATCTTTTCAAGATCTTTAATATTGTAAGAAAAAACGGCTTTATATTCTTCCCCTATCTTATTGAGTACCTCAGTTAAGGGTTCTTCCCCTATACCAATAGCAGCTTGCATTGGGTAGACACCCATGACAAGTAATAATATTGGCAAGGTTAGGTACTTAAAATTCATTTACTTTTTTGAATTCCTTTTTTGTTTTTCCTTCATTCCTAAGAAAGTCTAGTTTTTTTTCTATCTAAAAGAGCAGGTAAAAAGTATATTTGGCATGTAGATTTTTTAGAGGGAGGGGATTTGATTTATTTTTTTATAAAAAACCAAATCAAATCCCCTCCCTCTAAAAAAAACTATCCAATCTACTGCTTGCCTGATGCCAAAAGCTATCAAAAATCTAGTGTCTTATTGTAGAACTAATTATCTGTAACTTATAGCAAGGTTGTGTAAGAAATACTTGCATTTAATTATGATAGCCAAGTTTATTGACTGTTTTAAAAAACGCAAAGTATTTTTTTAAAAAAATGGCTTGCGACAGGTTACACAACCCGCTATAATATTAATTTTCGTTTCTAATAGTATCTATAATTTGGTACTGCTTGCCTACTTTTTCAATAGACAATCCAGATATTTCTTCTATGGTTTTAAGCGTAATTTCTAAATTATTAGTAGGAATACCGCCTGAAAAAAGGGCCTCCTTTTGGTTCAAGTCTCCTTCTTCAAATTGAATTCCATATATTGCACTCACTTCTTGTAGAATCGTCGCTAAAGAAGCCGCCTCAAATCGAATAATTCCTTGTAACCAAGAAGTAGGTGAAATGGTCTTTTTTTTCGTTTCCGTAGTTAATTTTGCTTGTTTTTTAGAATAACTGACTAATTCTCCCGGCAACATGGCTACATCCTCCTTAGTTTTCGTAGCTAAAGCTAAGGACACCTTACCTTCCTCTAAAAAAACTTGCGTTTGCTCATGCCGACTATTTACATTAAACACCGTTCCTAATACGTTTACGGTCAAGTCATTGGTCAATACTTGAAATTGCTCCCGAGTATGTGTCTTTTTAGTAACTTCAAAAAAGGCTTCTCCATCCAACCAGACTCTTCTAGGATATTGACTATTATATTTTAAAGTAGAATTAGCATTGAGTGTCACTTTAGATTGGTCTTCTAATATCCAATTTTTCGTCTCTCCATAATTGGTTGATAAAACAACTTCTGTGGGAGTCAATGCTTTCCCCAAGAACCACCAACTACTTAATCCTACTAGTAATAAGATGGCTGCCGCTGTTTGCCATTTTTGATAAAAAGGAATCACCTTAACAGTAGGATTCTTTATTGGTTGTGGCGTATGTAGTCGTTGTTTTAATTTTTGCAAAGCTATTTCACTACGCAGTGTATCCGCATCCACAGGTCGTTCTTTCAAATGAACAAGCGCAAACTTCCCCATTTCCGCCACAGACCTATATACTGGATTGGCCTCTAGATAAACTTCCCATTCTTGTACATCCGTCTGATTCGTTTCTTTTGCCCAGTTAATAAAACTAGGGTCTTGTAACCATTTTTCCAATAAATCCGATTCCGATAATTTCATTAATTCCTTTTTGGAGATGCTGTTTTTTGTTTCTTACTTGTATAGAGTCTATTGTTTTAAAAGTATAACATCCATTTTTATTTTTTTTAAAAATTTACTTGCATTTCGCTGAAATTAAATGGTTTTAATAGTTTCAGCTTGGCATCTGGTAAAAAGTATATTTAATATTTATCTTTAGAGGGAGCAAATTGGTTTTGTTTTTTTGAAAAAAACAAAACCAATTTGCTCCCTCTAAAAAAATCTATCCAATCTACTGCTTGCCTGATGCCAAAAGCTATCAAAAATCTCTTTTGTGAGATAAGTTATTTTCACACATTCCTAAAAGAAAATTTAAAAAAACGTATAAAAAAACATACCTTCGATGTTTAGCTTGACTTTAGCTATTGGTCTTTAGTCTTTAGTACGCTTATGCTTAGTGGTAGGAATTAGCTAGATACTTGCTTTATCCTCGTCTATTTTATTCGAGAAGAAAGCAAGTATTTAGCTAATTCCTACTACCAAGCATAAGCGTACCAAAGGCTAAAGACCAATAGCTAAAGTCAAGTTTAGGAATGAGCAGATAATACATTTTGTTGCAATGCTTGATAATTATTGAATGTTAAAAAAAGAAATAAAACCCAAGTTAAATACCTCCAAAGAGCAAGATTTTGACGAACTCTTTCTTGAATACCATCCGCTACTCTATCGGTATGGTCAAAAGCTAAGCAGCAACAGCTACCTCATAGAAGAATGTATTCAAGAATTATTTATATATATTTATGAGCAAAAGATAGGCCTATCTACTATCCAACATATCAAAGCTTATTTATTCACCTCTTTTCGTAGGCGTTTATTTAAAAGCCTAAAAGCTACAACTGAATCTATCCCTGATTTGCCTTCTAATATTCAGTTCTCTCCAGAAGATTTTTTAATTCAACAAGAAGAATTCCAACAAAAAGAAAAATGGGTGCAAGCTGCGCTGAATAGTCTGCCGTGGCGGCAACGAGAAGTAATTTACCTACGATTTTTTAATAATTTGTCTGCAAAGGAAATTGCGGAAGTGATGGGCATACAAAGCCAAGTGGTTTCTAATGTGGTGTATAAGGCATTGAAGAAGTTGAGAAGTGAAGTGGGGAGAATCTAGACTTTAGCCATTGGTCTTTAGTCTTTGGTAGGCTGATGCTTGGCAGGTTGCCACTAAAGACCAATGGCTAGAGTCCAGATTAATGCTACAGTAAGAGGAATCCCAAAAAACATATACACTGCTTAGTATTGATTAAAAAATATTTAGTCTTTTTGTTTTTGAATTGACCTTTTTTCTCTGGTAGTGGTACAAATGTAAGGCTAAATGTAGGGGATAACTTTAAGTTATCCCCTACATTGGAGTTCATTTGGGCATTACATTTATAGCACTACCTTTTCTCTTATGTTTTCAACCCATTAGAAAAAAGCCCATTTCAAAAACGACTAAATATTTTTTCATCGTTACTTAAATCCCAATAAATAGGCAAACCCGCTTTCAAAAACAATAAATGACAAACAATTACTTTTTATTCTTCCCTATTATTTTATTTCTATCTTCCTTTAAACTGCACGCAACCACCAATGAAACAGATACAACTAAAATTTTGCTACTAGACTCCAACTCCATAGAGCCTCTTGCCCTTGCAGGAGCAATATCTTATCTAAAAGAGGATAGACCTTATAGCATCGAAGAAATTACAAGTATAGCATTTGATACGCTTTTCAAGCCTTATTCTTTGGAAGAACCACTTGAATCGGGGCAGACCTATTGGGGGAAAGTAAAAGTAAAAGCGGTAAGTGCGCATCCAGATTCCGCTCAATTAGATTGGTTTTTTATTCCTTTTAATCATGGCTTTACCGAAGCTGTGGTATATACACGAGCAGAGAATGGAATTATTTCAAGTCCTAGAAAACTAGGCAGACTAGTTCCTGTGAGAGAGCAGAGTGAACCCATTTACTCAGATGTTATACGACAAAGCAAAATTAGTTTCAGAATTTGGCCAGGTACTACAAAAGAGATATTTATTAAAATAAGCAACAATTTTGTAGGATCAGTCCCTTTATTCTATTGCTATATAGAAGCCTTTAACTATGAAGAAGTAAATTTTACAGCTAGTTCTTTATTCTATGATGGCCTATTTTTGGGAGCGATTTTGATAATGGCTATTTATAGTTTATTGCTGTTTTTATTGGGAAAGGATAAGGCCTATTTACTATACACTTTATATTTGGTTGCCATTTTTGCCTATACTTTTTATTCTTACGGTATTTTTAGAAACTGGCTAGTCCGTCTTATCAATCCAGAGAATCCCATCTATTATCATCACCTTCGGACACTTGGCTACTTAGTAATTGTTGCATACCTAGCCTTCACTAGTACCTTTTTAGGGTTAAAAAAGTTGTTACCTAGCTGGTATAGAATATTTAAAGGGCTTATCCTTCTAGGCTTATCCCTATTTCTAATAGATAATATAATATTAAAGTGGTCTGGTTTCAACTTAACCTACTCTACTTATCTTGTGTTTTCTTATTTTTTTATCACCTGCCTATTCCTGATCTTTTTTTTAGTTCCCTTGTATCGTACCCAACTAAAAAAAGGATATTTCATTAGCTTAGGCTTGCTATGCCTCATAGTAGCTAATGCTTTTTTATTCTACGACTTACTTGGATATAAAAGTAATTATAATGGTATCAATGTACTAGCGATTGGAGCGATTGCAGAAATGATTATTTTTTCATTAGGCTTAAGCTATCGTCAAAAAGAAAATGTACAAGCTGCTCAAGCAGCTAAACAAAAGGCGGTTGTTAATCAACAGCTACAAGAACTAGATAAATTAAAGACCCATTTCTATACCAATATTACGCATGAATTCCGTACACCACTAACCGTTATCCAAGGAATAGCTGGGCAAATTAAAGATTCTTCTTATAAACAAGAAGTAGGCCTTATTCAACGGAATACCCAACAACTTTTACAGCTAGTCAATCAACTACTTGACTTATCTAAGTTAGAAACAAATAAAATAGATATAGAACTAGTGCAAGGTAATGTAGTAAACTATATTCGATATTTAATAGAATCCTTTCACTCTTTGGCAGAGGAGCGACAAGTACATTTACTTTTTTCACCATACGAGGCGACTATTCGCATGGACTACGCACCTAAAAAACTCCAACAAATAGTATCGAATTTATTATCAAATGCCCTCAAGTTTACACCTAGTGGTGGCAGCGTTACTATCAAAACGTCAACAATAGAAAAAGAAAATACTCCTTTCTTTTTATTACAAGTACTCGATACAGGCATAGGTATAGAAGCAGCCAATCTACCACATATTTTTGAGCGATTTTATCAAGTAAAAAATAGATCTGCTACTGTAGAAACAGGAACAGGTGTAGGCTTAGCACTAAGCAAAGAATTAATACAACTTTTAGGAGGTACCATCGAAGTACAAAGTACTCCTAATGAATTGACTACCTTCACTATTTTACTGCCCATCAAAAGAGAAGCAACGATTCTTCAAGATACGATTCCCGTTCCTCCTGCTACTGCAAAGGCAAAGTATACGCCGAGTGCATTGCTTGAACAAGCGACACTTGCGGCCTCTGTACTGGCTGATGCTACACAGCCTAGCGTACTGTTAGTCGAAGATAATAAAGATGTTTTATACTATTTAATTAATTGCTTAAAAGAAAAATATCAGCTACTAACGGCAATGGATGGAGCAACTGGGTTAGAAACAGCTATGAAAAAAATACCAGATCTAATTATTAGTGATGTTATGATGCCCAATATGGACGGATATGAACTATGTGAACGCTTAAAAACAGAAAAAACAACCAGTCATATTCCCATCATATTGTTGACTGCCAAAGCGACAACTAGAGATAAAATAATAGGTTTATCTAAAGGTGCAGATGCTTATTTAGTCAAGCCTTTTCATGAAAATGAATTGGAAGTACGACTTGAACAATTATTCCAACAAAGAAAAAATTTGCAGACTTATTATTCTCAACAAACGCTCTTGCCCTATGTGGACACAACTCCTATTAAAAATGAATTTCTTCAAACCGTCACTGCTATAATAGAAAAAGACCTATCGCAAGAGATAAATGTAGTGCAGTTAAGTAAGCAGATGAATATCGATCGCTCTCAGTTGTATCGTAAAATAAAGGCTTTAACAGGGCTTTCTACTACTATTTTTATTCGCCATATTCGTTTGAAGCATGCCTTCCATTTATTGACGACTACCGAGCAACCTGTTTCTGATATAGCTTATGAAGTAGGGTTCAAAGATCCTGCTTTTTTCTCTCGTAGCTTTTCTAAAGTCTTTGGAAAAAGCCCGAGTAAGATAAGAAAAAGTCTTCCTAAGAAATGAGCATTTAATTTAAGTAGTGGTACAAATGTAAGGCTAAATGTAGGGGATAAATGAAGTTCTATTGATACTCCACATCTTTTGAGTGGGGTAAAAAATCATACATCATAATTCTTACATCATAAATCTGTCCCACTTGGAAACAAGCAAAAAAAGCAAGTAGGGACTTAAATAGCGTAAAATGGATTTATGATGTATGAATTATGATGTAAGATTTATGATTTTTGCCCCCCCCAAAATATGTGGGGTATCAATAGAACTTGATTTATCCCCTACATTGGAATTCATTTGAGCATTACACTTATAGCGCTACCTTAATTTAAACTCCCGATTTACATAAAATATAGAAATGCAGGATAAGTTAAAAACATTGCAGGATAAGTTAAAAATATTGCAAGATAGCTTCAAAAAAAGCATTTGGTTAATTCATATCTTTATGATACTTATTTTACCAAAATATCAAAACATGATCAAACAACTAAATGTACTCGGATTAACCATTATTAGTCTACTATTTTTGCTGCCCTCCTCCTATGGGCAAGAAGTGCCTAATAATTTTACCTATCAAGCCATTGCAAGAAATCTGGATGGAAGTATTATAAGCAATCAGACCGTCAACGTTGAGATTCGGATCACCAATGAAGCTGGAGTGGTTGCTTATTCAGAAATTCGACAAGTAACGACGAATAATCAAGGCCGAATTGCGCTTTTTGTAGGAGAGGGAGATCCTACAACCTTCCGTCAGATAAATTGGGGAGAAAGCCCTCATTCCTTGGTAGTTTTCGTAGATGGAACACTAATTACCAATGCTCCTTTCTCCTCCGTACCTTATGCTTTTGCTGCTAATACTGCTTTGGACGATGGAGATAAAGATGCTACCAATGAACTGCAAAATTTGATATACGATGCAGAGAGCGGATTGCTTAGTCTTTCTAACAGTACTGCTCCCGCAATTCCACTTGCTAGAGATGGAGCAGGAGCTGCTGGTGATTCCTTTTGGCAATCGCTTGGGTCTTCAGGCATTTACTACAATCAAGGTAGTGTAGAATTGAAAGGAAAAGATGGTTCAGCGAGTAGTCCACCTATTGTGGAACTAATACCACTTCAAGATAGTAGTGGTACTAGAGGGGCTATTTTTACCTATGGAAATAATGGCAATAGCAATGTATCACTCAGTAATATTTCAGGACTCCCGAATAATGGCTCTATAAGTATAGGAGGTAGTGAAGGTATTAGCGGTGTGCTATTGTACACTAATAGTAACGATGATGGAGAAATACGTGTCAGAGATAAAAATGCCCGTAGCAAAGTCTATCAATTTGTAAATAATGAAGAGACAGGAACGCTTGTCACCTACGGAGAGAATGGCAATAGCAATGTATCACTCAGCAACCTTATAGAAAAGCCAAATAATGGTGCTATAAACGTACAAAATAGTGAAGGTAATAGTAGTGTTTTCCTATATGCTAATGACAATGATAATGGAGAAATACGTGTTAGAAATAAAGACGGCATTAGTAAAGTTCAGTTGCTTGCTAATACCGAAGAAGCAGGTGGACTTGTCGCCTATGGAGAGAATGGCAATGAAAATGTAGCAATCAGCAACCTTGAAGGAAGTCCAAATAATGGATCTATAGACATAAAAGGTAGCGAAAGTAATACAGGCATATTATTGTACACGGATAGCGAAAATGATGGAAGACTATTACTCAATAATAAAGATGGCAATAATAAAGTAGACCTATTTGTTGCTGATAATCAATCAGGGGGAATCGCTACTAAAGGAGAAGATGGTAGCCCTAATGTACTCATAGGCAGTTTCGCTGATACCCCGAATAGTGGTCTTGTGAGTGTAAGAGGTAGTGAAGGGAATACAGGTGTATTGCTGTCCACGAATAACGACGATGGACGAATTTCTCTACGTAATAAAGTCGATATTACACTGGTTGATTTATTTATTGGAAATAGTGGAGCTGGAGCAATGATTATTGATGGTCCTAATAACAATTCTAATATAGTCTTAGGTAACTTAGCCGATCATCCTAATAATGGTTTTATCTCTTTGAGAGATGAATCAGGTGACCGAAAAGCAGGCATCTATGTCAATGCAGAAGGCCAAGGAATTGTCTTTGCGGATGAAATTATAGATTTCACGCAAGACCCCTCCAATGAAAATAATTTAATCTCCTATTCTGTATTAGAAGGTCCAGAAGTAGCCGCTTATGATAGAGGTACTTTTGAGTTATCCAATGGAGAGGCTTTTGTACCTTATGCTGAACACCTTAAAATCGTTGCGAATACGGAAAAAGTAACGATCCAAATTACGCCTTTGGAATGGGATACCTACGGGGTAGCCGTTACCAGAAAAACAGCAGCCGGTTTTTATGTAAAAGAATTAAAAGGAGGTGCAGGTAATTTCCAATTTGATTGGGAAGTCAAGGCGGTTCGTAAAGGACAGGAAGAATATAGGGTATTTAGAAGTAAAGCAGAGGTCGCAAAAATAGTCTCACCAGAAGTTCTTAATGCTACACAACGAAAAATGCCTGTTTCCCAAAAAACAGCACTTTCTAAAGAGCCTAAGCAATTCATTACTAAAGAGCCTAAGCAATTCATTACTAAAGAGCCTAAACAATTCATTTCCGAAACCCCAAAACAAGAGTAACTATGAAGCCATTAATCCTTACATTTTTGACCGTCCTGTCATTAGCACCCAGCCTACTAGGACAATACGCCATTTCAGCTGGTGCTGGGGAAAGTATCAACAACCAGCAACTCGTTGTAAATTGGGCCATTGGCGAACTAATTACAGGGGAATTTCAGCAAGATCTAGATAATCAAAATCTTCGTTCTGATTGTGATGACTGTGTACCAGTTGTTCCGACTAACAAGGTAGACGACTTGAACCAGCAAACAACTGTAAATCAGGCAAATGTATCTGTCTTTCCAAATCCAGCAAAAGAGAAAATATCCATCCAATTCAGTGGTTTTAAAACTCCGCTCCTTACCTTCCGAATTTTGACCGCTGCTGGACAAGAAATATATCAACAACGAGTTGCTGGCACCGACCAGTCCTTCTCGTTCAATGTAAGCCATCTCAAATCAGGTACGTATCTTCTACAGGCAACAGACGAAACAAAGCAGACTGTGACTAAAAAATTAGTTATTTTCTAGGCTAGACTTTGGTTTTAAAAAAAATATTTGGTCGTTTTTGAAATTTTTTTTCTAATGTGTTGAAAACCTATAGAAAAAACTAAACGACCAACTATTTTTTAATTAATACTTAAATGGACTTTAGCCATTGATTTTTAGTCTTTAGTGGCAGGCAGCCACTAAAGACTAAAAATCAATGGCTAAAGTCCAGATTAAAGCCTAAACAATAAGTAAGTGGACAGAATTGTTTGATGGTTGGTGAATACTTCATACCCATTAAATGTCAGAACAGGATTTTTAAGATTTAAAGATTAATAGGATTTTGAATCGTGCTATTGCTTAAAATCTTACGAATCTTTAAATCTTAAAATCCTGTTCTGACATTTAATGGGTATGGAGTATTTACCAACCATCAAACCATTTCGTCCAACTACTTAATTTTTATTAACCCTAGGAATCGGATATAAAATATTTTCCTTACCGAAACCTATCAATTTTATTACTTATGAAAAGTACGATTGTTCTATTCGTTCTATGTGCCGGCGTTTGCCTTTCCGCAACTGCTCAGGTTGAATATAGCGCTCTTATGAAAATGAATGAACCACTAAAAATTTCCACATCACAGGAATCAACTTTCAAACAAGGGACTATTAAGAGAGCTGAAAAACTATCTACTACACAAGCAATTCCCCAACAAAAAGGGGGCGTTGCAGCTTATTATTTACCATTAAGAAGCGCTTATAATGCTCCTTATCAATTACCTGCTAAAAAGGAAAATATTCCTACGCCTTCCATAATACCTGTAAAAACCCCGAAAAAACAATAATCCAAACAATACACACACATTGATTAGTATTTAAAATAAACCCAATGAAAAACAAATTTTTTCTTATAGCGATGCTCTTTTTAGCATCTAATTATTCGTATGCTCAATTTGTACCCAAAGGCACTTCTACGGAACCAATTGAAGGCATTCAACTTACTTATGGTATTTCTGTAGTTAATGAAGATGTGGTGTGGGGCGTTTATTTTCCCGTCACCTCTCCTATTACTACGCCTACCTCTTTTACAAGAACCACAGATGGCGGTGCCACTTGGACTGGCGGCACTATCCAAACAGGCGATTCTACTTTAATTGCGCTTTCTATTTATGCTAAAGATGAGTTAACAGCTTGGGTTGGCATGAATAGCGCTCCAGCGCAAGATTATGGTAAAACCTATAAGACCATCGATGGAGGCCAAACTTGGCAGGAACAACCTGTTTTTGATGGCACCTTAATTAATTCTTTTCATTTTTGGACCGAGCTAGAAGGTATCGCATTTGGGGTGACGGGAGCTAAAGATAATTTTAGAGTACTCGTTACAAAAGATGGCGGTCTAACTTGGACACCTCGTTATGCCCTTTCTACACAGGTTGGAGAAAGCACTTGGATAGGTAACTCGAACCATTTTTATGAAGTGATTGGAGATCATATTTGGATGGGAACTACGCTAGGTAGGTTATTACATTCGGCAGATAGAGGGAATACATGGGAAGCAATTGATTTGAATGTACCAGCAGGTAATACCCTAAATTCTATAGCTTTTCAAGATGAAACAACAGGTATCGTTATTTCTTCCGTGTCAGATATAGGCTTTCCTAAAAATGGTTTTGGATACAGAACAGCAGATGGGGGTAAAACATGGGTAAGAACTATTCTTCCAGAGAGCTTACAAAGTATTGATCATGTGCCCGGCTCCAATGGTGTTTATATTGGCGTATTAGCAACTTCAGGACCTAATCCGAATTATTTAATATCCTATGATGGTGGCTATGAGTGGGAAACCGTTCAATCCCCTCCATTTGTTACACTCCAGTTTTTATCTCCTGATGTGGGTTGGGCAGGAAGTTTTGCGGAAACAGGTGGTATGTACAAATGGGAAGGTGAACCTTTATTAGCTAGGGAACGAAAGCGTACTATTCCAGCAATAGATGCTTCTTGGTTTGATGATGCCTTTGGACAATCTTTTAGCTACCATGCAACTATTGGTGATTTCGATCCTGGGCCAGCAGGAGAAGATATTATTTGGGATTTTTCTGCTCTTAGCCCTGATTTTTTTAGATTCTCAGGTGGATGGGTTACTAGAGAAGAAGTATTTGGAGGGGAAGAAGAAGATTTTCCTGAAGGTACACATTTTATAAACTTTGATGATGAAAGTTCTTCCATTTTTAATATAACATCAGAAAAAGCAGAATATTTGGGTGCAAGAGGCAGCTTTAATCATACTTTAGATATGCCCATTTTGGCTTATACATTTCCTTTTACACTAGGTACAACAATAAATAATGATAATGTGTATTCCATCAATGGTAGTCCTAAAATTTATGAAACTGAAAGTATAGTCGTTGATGCTTATGGTACACTCAAAATGCCCCAAGGAGATTTAGAGAACGTCTTAAGAACTACCCTTACTCGAATAACTAAAGATAGTTCTCAAATAGATTCAACAGGTGTTATTACTACTATTGATGTTTACTATCTATGGTACACTTCCGAATACTATGGAGAACCACTTTTAGTATTCAAATCCTATCAAGCTATAGAAGGAGATACTACTTTAACTTTTTCTGCAGCCAGTATGGATCTAAAAATCGTACCTCCTAATCGGAGAGCAGCAGAAAATGTACTACTAGAAGGAACTCTAAAAGAAGACTTCGACAATGGAATACCAGCCACTTGGCAATTGAATAATAGCTGGCAAGTAGATAGTGCTGCGGTGCTTTCTACTCGTAACTTACCAATACCAGCAACAGCAGGTACCGTTGCTGCTATCACGGATGATTTTACCATTACCAAAAGCCGCTTAATTTCCCCAGCAATCGCTTTAGCAACAGACAAAGGCTACCAACTAAGTTTTGATAGTTATTTCTTAAAAGGAAATCTTGGAGGATTTTTTCCTGAATCAGCTACTGTACAAATTAGCTCTAATGACCAAGCTAATTGGACAACCATTTATGAAGTAGATGCCACAACGGATTGGGAGAATATTACCATAGATATACATCCTTCTTTTAGTGGTTGGACAGTCAATTTCGCCTTTTTGTATGATGACGAAGGCTATGATAATCCTGGTTGGGCAATAGATAATGTTGTCTTGAAAGAATTTGCTGATAATGACAAGGATGGCTTTGGGGAAAATCTTGATTGTAATGATGAAGATGCTGCTACAAATCCAGGAGCAGAGGAAGTCGCTAATAATGACATAGACGAAGACTGTGATGGTATCGCTTTAGTAATAGATGAGGATGGCGATGGCTATAACTCAGATGAAGATTGTGATGATAGCAATGCAGCTATTAATGGAGATGCAGAAGATATTGTTAATAATGGAATAGATGAAGATTGTGATGGATCGGATTTTAGATCCTGTGTTCATGCACCTATTGTTAGCATGGAACAGGTCAGTTGTACCGAATTTAAGATTTCTTGGTTTGGGATAGATGCCACTAATTTTGTTCAAATAAGAGCAGTAGGAGATACAGAATGGTATATCGTTGACAACTGGCCACATTCCAATATTACTTTCAATAACTTGGCAGCTTGTACAGACTATGAAGTTCAAGTAGCTAGTTTTTGTGAGAATGGCTCAGGCGGTGTTCTTTCCGCTCCACTCAACATCACAACAGCAGGTTGCGAAACGAATGAGTGTACGGGTATTGAGCATACCAATAGTTTTGTAGGTCAACCTATATCTGCAAAAGCAGCAGGTCAAACTACGGTTAAAGTGCTTACTCCACTCTCTTTAACTACCAATTCGTCTACGCTAAACAATATCCAATTGGCCACTAATCCAGTTAGGAATCAACTTTCTGTTCTTTGGGAGACAGAGGTAGCTCATCCCTATACGATGCAGTTATTTAATATGACTGGTAGGCAAGTTCAACAAATACAAGCAACTACTGGAGGCTGGATACATCAAGATGTTACGGGACTAAGTAACGGTGTTTATATACTAAGAGTAGTGCATGGTAACGTAGCTAAGACTTTTAAGGTTGTGAAGCAATAGTGATTTGATTATTGATTGATTATTACAAGTACTCAATGAGTAGATGAGAAAATGAAGAAATGAGAAAATAGGCAGCACATCTTTGATAAACCAAACTGCTTTTCATAGATGAACGAACTCCATTTTATTATCTATTTATTGAGTACAAATGATTGACAATTTTGGTTCTTTGATAAATCCCGTGGAATTGGACTTAAGCTGAACTTTGAGAACTTCGGGAGATGGGATAGCGGGAGAGCGAAAGTTCTTAAAGTCAATAGGTTTTAAGAACTTTAGCTCTTCCTCTTTTGCCATCTCGCGAAGTTCTCAAAACGAGTATCGCCACGATATTTGTCAAAGAACCAATCTTTTTAATTTCAAAATAAAATCAAAAAAACTGATTTACTGAAAAAAAATTTAAGGATACGTTCTTCAATACTTCTATAATTAACATTGGTTTAGTAAACCTGTCTCTATACTAGCAATTACACCAATACTTCAAGAAATCACATCAATACTGCAAGCCTTTTCTTCCTTAAACCCACACCTTTGTAGCACTAAACAACAAGTAATAACTTTCTATCCCAATATATTACTAAACCCAAAATCAAATAAAAATGACATCCCCCTCTCCCTTTTTAGAGCAAGTAAACGCTGTTGTAGTTGATAATATTAATAATGAATGTTTCTGCCAAAAGGATCTTAGCAGTGCCCTATGCCTGAGTAGTTCACAGGTATATCGAAAGATAAAGCAACAGGCAGGTGTGACCCCTTCTGTCTATATTCGCAATAAGCGATTAGAAAAAGCTTTTGTATTGCTTACAAGTACAGAATTATTAATTTATGAAATCACCTTTTTGGTAGGCTTCGGTAGTTTATCGTATTTTTCTCGATGCTTTTCTGAATATTATGGTTATCCTCCTTCTAGTTTGAGGTATCCTTAAAAAAGAAGTCAGAAGTCTGACTTCTGACAGAAAAATTTATTTTTCGGTCTGACCTCTGACTTCTTTTTAAGCCTTATACATAGCCATCCAGTCCATTTTCTTCGTGGTATTACCTGCCCAAATGATAATCTTTTTGGCACTAGATTTAGAGATTACTAGTTCTACATATCCATCCTTTAGTTGTTTTTTAAAGGCAATCGGCTTGGATTTTCTAGAGGTTACACTAAAGTACTTCGGTAGATTTTTAAACTTTAAGCGAATTACCCTTTTGTTGCCTCTAGTTTGTACCGACGGAGAAAAATCTTCGATACCAAACTTGATGTCTGCTATATTAACCATTGGAAGATTAGAAAACTTTTTTTCATTGACCGCTTCTGGAAGAAGTTGCCATTCAGAGGCCTTAGGAAAATGAGTCTGAATTAATACTTCTGGGGCTACCATGAAATAACCCGGAGAAAGCCGTCTTGTAAAACGTTTTACTTGTCCATCGGTGTAGCCTGCCCCCCAGGTGGCATCCACTAAGTGCCACTTCCCTTCTAGCTTTACCGCATTCCAAGCATGGGAACCTCCTAATGCTTTTCTATAAGGCTTGTTAAAATCTCTAGCATGGCCACTTATATATTCCACTTCTAGTCCTGCTGCATGACCCAATGCCTGATATAATCGACTGTAATCAGCACACACCCCTCTACCTCCTTTTAAAGTGCGTTTTAAACTCTTTTCCAAATAAGTCGCTTTTTTTTGTTGAATTTCTTCATCGCTGCTCCCTGAAAATCTGACGGATTTGTTGTTTCGATATTTTTTGCAATCGTATCTTATATTTCCCGCCACCCACATATAAATAGCTCTTGCTTTTTCTGTGTCTGAATCTAAGGTTTCGGTCAGTTGTTTTGCTAAGTCTTCTAGCGGAAGATTTTTTTCCGTTATGCTACTAGCAATGGCGTCTGCTTTTGTAAAATCCACTTGTGCTGGAGCAACAACAGATAGCGTAAGAAATAAAAATACTAGTTTACAGATAGTTGTTTTCATCTTGAATAATTTTAGTTGTATAAGTCATTCTTAATTCTTCATTAAATTCACAGGTAGGTGGCGAGTTGGTCGGAAAGGTTATCAGGGTTTGGGATTATTCTTCTGATTTGAAATCATTTGTATTCACCTTTTGCATTGGGAATCGTCCCTAGATGATACAATTTGAATAGAGTGTGTAACAAAACGGTGGTCGTAATTTACAGTAATAAGCTATCGGTTTATAAAATAATTCTATTTTCAATTCTCAGAACATAGCCTGTATCCTCTAAGAATTGTTCCATTCTTCTAATTTGACTTGATTTGAATTTGGGATGTTGGCTATTTGCTATATAGGCTTTCTTCGTTAAATATTGCTGTGCTTCCTCCGTTCGTTCGAATTGTTTAATAGTATGTCTTAATTGAAGTTCACCATCCTTGACACATTTATTCCTTCTTGGTTTTCTATTTTTAAGTTCTACAAAGATAATGGTAGATTCAAATGTTAGAACGCCGTCACACTGTTTATCCTGTTTTCCATCATCACGCATTAGGCTAATACAATGATCTATAGCCGTGAATACTACCAAAAATCGAGGTTCGTTATTTACAACAGCAATCCAATCCTGCCCATTTTTTTCATCTATATAAGCGGGAGCAGTATTTGGTGGTGGTTCGTCACAAATACCAAATTTTTTATCATCAGACTCGCTTTGGCATTTTTTAATTAAAAAACTATCTTCACTCATAGACCTTGCTGAATTTCCAATATTTGAGCAAACAATTCATTACTTTCTTCGAGTTTTTCATTTAATAGGTTTTCATCAGAAGGTAAACCATTAAAAGGCTCTAGCATTTGAACTGTTCCATCATCTCCAAGTTGATAAAGCGCTACTTTATTGGGGTTTACAAATGATTCCAATGGAACAATTTTTTCTAAACTTTGAAGATTAGCATCATCAATTTTATCTTTTATTATTCTTGCTTTAACTGCTAGGGTAAGGTAATTAATTAAATATGGACTGTGCGTAGTAATAATAAGTTTGTTCCCACTATTCATATTATTGAACTCAATCAAACTATTTAGCATTTGCTGCTGAGAAGTAGGAAATAAATTTTGTTCTGGTTCTTCAACAATATTTATAAAGGCACTTTTATTAAATTTAGCAGATAAAACGGTAATTGCAATTCTTCTTTGTTCAGAAGTTAAAGAATTATTAGAGATAATTTCTTCAATCTCTTTTTTAAATCTTTGAATTTCCTCTCCACTCATATGTGAACGCTCTATTTTGCTTTGTCTTTTAACGGATTTAGCCAAATAACTGGAAACAAGATACAAAGGAACTAATGATTGAAAACCGCTGGAAGCTTCCGTTAATTTTAATTTATATCCATTTCCTTTAAGGTTAAGAGTATCATTCAATCTATCATATTCCACTTCTGCATTATTCACTGGCATTTTAACTGCCTTTTTAAGATGTTGTTTTGCATTATCAAATTCGGTTAAAAACTCAGAAAGGGAAGCAGAAGATAATTTTAATTCTTTGGGAGTTTTAACATAAGTAATAAAATTACGCTCTGCAGGAACATACATTATTTGGGGTAATTGATAGTTCCCACTATTAACTTCCTCTATTTTAAGCCCACCATCAGCATATCTAATTGAAAATGCTTCTCCTTGATAATCAATAACCGTTTTATGTTCCTTATCTGTACTAAAGTAATTTTCTAGTCTATGATAATTTAAATATTGGTTTTTTAACCTATTTTTCCTTTCAAACCACTTCTTATCATAATCTCCTCTTACCAATGCTTTTTCAATCCAAGTGAAAGTTGAAATAATTTTCGCAATAGTACTTTTCCCAGAACCTTGATTACCAATGAATAGCGTAATTTTCTTTATATCCATCCAGCCATCATCTTGAATTAAGCCACTTTTTATTGGTCCGAAATTTTTAATTCTAATTTTACTCATTAAATATATACTATTATTTTCTTTGCTACCGCACACTTTTTAGAATAGAGAACAGAGTAGCGAGAATAGAATTAGTTTTCGTTGATAATCGAAGAAAAATCGTTTTCATTTTAATGGTTTTTTCTTTATTTTCTGTTTTCGCTGCTCTATTCTGAAAAGTATATGGTAGAGAATTATTTTCAAATCTCTAAGAACAAATGTAGGTAATTTTCCTAGGATTTAGCAGCTTTCTGTGAGCAATCCGAATATTTTATTGATGTAATAAGTGATTACCAAAGTGATTTTGTGCTATTTTCAGAATTATTTAATGCGCCTTTGATGGTAGCTTATAACCATTGTTACAAACCGTGATTTTTTACGGCAACTGCTCATAAATAATCTTATTCGTCAGATGCAACCCATTATCCTGATGAAACAGCACATTAAAAAACTGTAACTCATCAATATCATTATTCGGACCTTGGTAGGTCGCTTCGCCGTCCATATTGTTATCTCCTAGCGTATAGCCACGGACGATAAAATTATAGTTGGCATTTACATTTTCGGGATGCAGCGCAATATCAAAAAACAATTTTTCCTGATCTAGGTGAGGCCCTTGAAAGATTAATTGTCTATCGGCATTAGAGTTTCCGCCCCATAAGCAATACCGAGTTCCTACCTTTTTCATCGGGTAGGCACTACTTTTAGTAGAGGCAGATAATTGATAGATAGCTTGATTAGTTGTTGTAAAATCTACTGTTGTAGTAATTTTTTCTGATAGTGCCAAAGGCAATGCCGTCATTGTACCTAAATGATTTCGGTGTCGAACCGCTACAAAATATTTATCCCTAGGTTGCTTAAACTGTACTAGACTAAAACCGTCTGTATCGACTATATCTCCATCTCTTTGCACTAGCGCAGCGCGAGTCGCTAAGACTTTACTTGGGTCAAATTCCCAACGTAATTCCAGAAATATCCAGTCTACTATTGCATCTGAACCTGTTTTATTTAATACAGTAGGCACAAGGGTTTCGCCGCCACCACCAATGTGTTGGAAGCTTGGCTTTGCGCCAATATAAGGCACTAAATCCGTATAAGGTTCTATTAATGGAATTAGGTCTTTAGCTCTTAGTTTATCGTACATTAAGGTATCATTGCCCGTCATTGCTCCTTGTAAAAAGACCTTTGCTTGTAGAGAAATATGTTCTTCTTGCCTACGGGGTTCATCGTTTTCAAGCATTCGACAATCTTTTACAAAAACTGTTACAGATTGAGTGCTTGTACAGCCTTGGTTATCTGTTACTAGTACGGTGTAAGTTGTTGTTATATCGGGGCTAGCTACAGGAATATCAGAAGTAGGATTAGTTAAACTTTCTGATGGAGTCCATTGCCAATTAGTGCCTCCATTGACTACTAGTTGAGCAGAACGCCCTTTACAGATCGTTTTGTCTGGACAAACTATGGTGTATAAATTACAGGCAGGTAGATACGGAGGAGCACCAAAACAGTCTTCTACACTAATGAGTACCGTATCGGTTCCTGTACAACCGTTTTCATCCGTTACCTGCACCCTATACGCTGTTGTTGTTTGTGGAGTAGCCGATGGCGTAGCTGTATTTGCTTGTGTTAAAGAATTTGTTGGGTCCCAACGATATTGAATACCGCCACTTGCTTCTAACTGTATCGTCTCCTCTTCACAAATAACCATATCCTCTCCCGCAAAGATGGCGATTTCACCACATTCAAAGATGGTCAGTGCTAATGAACTTTCGTCGTCCTCTAATTCTTCTCCAAATTGAGTATCAATTGCTACTTGAGAATCTATATCTGGTGCTCGCCTACCACTTGCATAATACATACCGCCTATTTCTGCAACTAGATTAATATCCGAATTATTAGAGGACCTAGTTACTAATTGTATTTCAATTGGAATGGCGATAGATTGCCCTACATTCAAGGGTTCTTGAATAGCATAAAATGCTATGCGATCGGCCATTAAAAACCAGCCCGTATTAGGGTCGCTCAATAGGTTTAAGCCTTCAGGCAGATGATTAATCAATTCAATAGTATGGAGCGGTATAGTACCTTCATTTGTTACGACCAAATCATATTGAATGGTATCGCCAATCTGTATATTAGTACCTTGAATAGGAGGTAGTCTGATAGCTAAAGATAAGTCTGCACAAATCTCTTCTCTGACTTGCAATATTGTCAAACTATCGCAACCAGTGACCGTACTGTTACTTGCAGTATAAGTACCTGCTTGCGTAATTACTTGATCATTAAAATTAAAGGCATCACCCCTGCATAAAGTTTGAGAAATTGTATCGCTCAAACTCTCCTCAACAGCTAAATCTAAAATAAGCAGACTATCACAACCCTCCGCAGTTTTTAAAGTCGAGGTGTAAATACCCGGTTCTGTAAGTCTTTGTCCATTGAGGTTAAATTGTCCTCCACTACAGATTGTGTGGCTTATATTATTTGTATAAGTAGCTTGAACTAATAAATTTAAAATATGCGTACTATCACAACCATCAACACTCGTTACTGTCGAAGTATAAACTCCAGATTCTGTAAGAATTTGTCCATTAAAGTCAAATTCTCCACCACCGCATATTGTGTGGCTTATATTATTTGTATAAGTAGCTTGAACTATTAAATTTAAAATATGCGTACTATCACAACCCTCTACACTCGTTATTGTCGAAGTATAAACTCCAGGTTCTGTAAGAATTTGTCCATTAAAATCAAATTGTCCTCCACTGCAAATTGTGTGGCTTATATTATTTGTATAAGTAGCTTGAACCATTAAATTTAAAACATTCGTACTATCACAACCCTCAACGTTTGTTAGTGTCGAAGTATAAATCCCAGATGTTGTAAGTATTTGTCCATTAAAATCAAATTCTCCACCACTGCAGATTGTTTGAGTTATCGTGTCTACATAGTTTTTAGTAAGGACTAAATTCAAGGTACTAATACTATCACAGCCCGATTTACTTTTTAATTCCGCAACATAAACACCGCCTTCTTGTAAAGTCTGTCCATTGAAGAGATAAGCACTTCCTTCGCAAATTTGCGCTTCTATATTGGTATGCCGACTTTGGTTAACAAATACCGTGATGCAATCTGTATTTATACAAGCATATTCATCTGTAATAGTCGCACAATAAGTGGTCGTAGTTAAGGGGCTGACTATTGGATTAGAAATATTTTCGATAAGGCTACCGTCAGAAGCACTCCATTGAAATTCAGTAGCTGTGTCGTTATTGGTAGTCAATTGAATGCTCGCCCCTATGCAAGTAGATTGATCGGATCCCAAATTTATAGTTGGCTTTGGCTGCACATTTACAGCCACTGCACTATGTACTATACAACCTGTAACCTCTTCGATAGTTAGCAAATAAACACTAGTATCTAAAGGACTCACAATAGGATTTTGGCAATCAAAACAACTCATATTTGGTCCTTCCCATGTATAAATGGCATTAGCAGAACCTCCTAAACCTTTTATTTCTATTGAATCTCCTACGCATAAACTCACTCTTTGAGTAAAAGTGGAAACAAAAGGACAAGGATCAAAATAAATTTCTTCAAAGTCAAAATCATCTTCAAATTCTTCTCCTAGCTCGTCATTAGGAGTCGAGTCAAAATCTTCTATAAACACCCCCCGTTCATCTGTAACATTACTTATTTCTGCAGTATTTCTAATGAGTCCTTCTGAAGGATCTAGTAAATCTAGTGCGATAGGCACGCAGATTGTTTCGCCTGTTCGTAAACGACCAG
>Ga0209831_1001054_pt1 | contig 26092 bp, 28 predicted proteins | sample Maine_Asex4_meta_FD_187451 | JGI IMG/M metagenome (GOLD analysis project Ga0209831, IMG submission 187451) | Marine algal microbial communities from Maine, USA - Maine_Asex4_metaG (SPAdes) (version 2) | ecosystem: Host-associated > Algae > Red algae > Unclassified | place: Maine, USA | collected... | reverse complement strand
GGATAGGCTTTCTCGATGCACCTATTTCCGGCGGCGAGGCCGGGGCGGTCAACGGGCAACTGACCGTAATGTGCGGCTGCGATCAAGCGCATTTCGACAAAGCCGTCTCCGTCATCGATGCCTATGCAAAAGCCGTAAAACTCATGGGGCCTGTCGGCTCCGGGCAGCTCACGAAAATGGTTAATCAGATTTGCATTGCGGGGATGCTACAAGGCCTGTCAGAAGCCGTGAACTTCGCCCAAGCCGCCGGGCTCGATATGGACGAAGTCGTCGGCGCCATCGGCAAGGGCGCTGCCCAAAGCTGGCAAATGGACAACCGCGCCTCGACCATGGCGAGGGGCGAATATGAGCATGGCTTCGCCGTAGACTGGATGCGCAAGGATTTGGGCATTGTGTTGGAGACAGCGAAAAAGCTCGGTCTGGACATGCCCGTTACGGAATTGGTCGATGGCTATTATGCCGACGTGCAGGAGATGGGCGGGAGTCGTTGGGATACGAGTAGTTTGCTGGCGCGGTTGAAGGGGGAGTGATAGACTCTATGTTTCGACTGACTATGAAAAGAAGACTGAGATGCCTGAGTTTGAATTTTGCTATCGCTGGACTTTTGGTCGGCTTGAGCGGCTGCGTGATTTACAAGACCCGCGTTTTTAAGCAACTCAATGATGTCAGTTTCGAGAGCTGGAATGTTTCTGCTATCGTTTACGCATTCGAAGGATCAAGCGGGGCGTCTTGGGATAACCATAATTTTTGGATGTCAGCAGCGATATCGCGCTATCCTGACTATCTCGACACCCGTTATGATGCGATTATATCGGGAATATCTGCATATTCAGGGGGATGTAATAAGCCCGTTAAGATGGAGATAGGAGAAATTGAAATCAGCAAGTCGGGAGAAGCTTATAAACACAAAGCCTCTGCAGGAGCAATTAATACAGTATATATCGAAAGCGATGTTGAAACACTCTGCATACGTTTGGATGCTAGATTTCGTAGCAAATCCGGGGACCCCATGATTTCCAAAACTTTTGAAATAGATATGAAGCGACATGAGAGCAGTGCTTTCGGTCCGCCCCTGGATTAACTCCGGTTGTCTCTCTCTTTTTTTTTGAAACCAAATGTACAAACTAAGCGGCCAAAAATAATATTTCCGCGATTGGAAATCTCCTTCCAACAATCAAACCCGAATTTCTCCAATAAAAACAACGCTAAAAAAGATGCATCCGCACTTTGTGAAACCTGTGCAATACCTAATCTTGTCTTTTTCCACAGGGCGGTCAGGTGCACATTGACTTAACCGGGAAGAAGCGGCGCTTGTCATTGGAGTTTTGGGGGTAATGTCCCAAGATTTGGGTGGCCTATCGCGAGCTTATTAGACCTCGACTGCTCAGTCGTGCAATTCTGTTTGATTCAGGATCGAAAATTGGGCGAAGGTTGCCCATTTTTCGATGCTTTCATTTGAACTGAAACAGAAATGCACAAGCCGGTAGTGCAAAAAGGCGTCGTCGTGTGGGGCTTCTTGGCAATAAGCAGGGAGGGCTCAAAGCATTCGCATACCGCATTCGCATTCGCAGAGCCTAACCACCCACACGAACATCCCATTTAATTTTAGATTGAGAGAAAAGAACGAAACCGCAGAGACAAACGAACTAACTAACAACTAAGTCACACCGTCGCGAACAAGGTTTGCCCGGTGCCCATTCCGTGAGCTTCACGGAAGAACATTTGCTTCACACTTTTGTGCTGCCTTCAGGGTATGGGCACCGGGCAAGCTACGCTTGCGACGGTGTGACTCATCTTAAACAATATAAAACAATAGCTTAACGTGTTTCTCTCAACCGCTCCGCCACCTCAATCGCGGCGTAGGTTAGGATTCCGTCGCAGCCTGCGCGTTTGAACGAGAGCAAACTCTCCATCATGATGCGATCATAATCCAGCCAGCCATTTTGCCCGGCCGCTTTCATCATGGCGTATTCGCCTGAGACTTGGAACGCGAAGGTGGGGCGGGCGAATTCTGCTTTTATGGCGGCTATTACATCGAGATAGGGCATGCCGGGTTTGACCATGACCATGTCGGCGCCCTCATTAATGTCCATTTCGACCTCGCGCAAGGCGACGTCGAGATTCGCGGGGTTCATTTGATAGGTGCGCTTGTCGCCTTTGAGCGCAGCAGATGTCCCGATGGCGTCGCGGTAGGGGCCGTAATAGCCGGAGGCGAATTTTGCGGCGTAGGACAAGATCGCGACATCCGTATGACCAGCATCATCCAATCCCTGACGCACGGCCTCTATCCGCCCATCCATCATATCAGACGGGGCGACGATATCCGCGCCCGCCTCCGCCAGCATCACGCCGACTTTGGCAAGCATGGCGACGGTCGGATCGTTCAGGATCGTCTCGCCCTCCATCAAGCCGTCATGGCCGTGGCTGGTGTAGGGATCGAGGGCGACATCGACGATGACGCCGATGTTTGGCACGGCTTTTTTGATGGCGCGCACAGCTTCGGGGACGAGGCCTTTGGGGTTTGCGGCCTCGGCCGCATCTTCGGATTTCTCATCGAGCGAGATATTCGGGAAAATCGCCATGGCGGGGATGCCGAGATCTGCCGCCTTTCGAGCCTGCTCGACGAGGGCGTTCACCGAAAGCCGCTGCACACCCGGTAAGCTCGGAATATCGACTCGGTCCGGTCCGGCGTCCGAAACTATGCTCGTGAGAACCAAATCCGACACATCCAAGCGCGTTTCCGCGACCATGCGGCGCATCCAATCCGTCCGGCGCAAGCGGCGCAATCTCATTTGCGGAAAAACAGCCATTTCAGTCCTCTAAAATCTTCATTGGCACATAGACGCACCTCAGGCTTTTGTCATTGGAAAAGCTGGAAAGGTCGTCTATGTGACACAGGTCAATTTTGACCCCCTGAGGTCGAGTAGGGAATAATCATGGAAAAGAGCACCGTGAATTACCGAGCCGCCTTTGAAAAGGCTGTGGATACGGTCCGCGAAGAAGGCCGCTATCGCATCTTCCGCGATATACGCCGCAAGGCCGGACAATTCCCACGTGCGACATGGTTTAAAGACGATAATACACAGCAGGATATTACCGTGTGGTGCTCTAATGATTACCTCGGCATGGGGCAAAACCCTTGCGTTGTAGAGGCGGTCAAATCTGCTGTGGACGCGGCGGGCACAGGCTCCGGCGGCACGCGGAATATCTCCGGCACGACTCGCTATCATGTGCAGCTAGAGCAAGAGCTGGCGAGCCTGCACGAGAAGGAGGCGGCGTTGGTCCTCACATCCGGCTATGTCGCGAATGAAGCGACCCTCGGCGTGATGAGCAAAATTCTTCCCGGTCTCGTGATTCTCTCCGATGAGATGAACCATGCCTCTATGATCTCCGGTATTCAGCGCGCCCAAAAAGCAGGGGTGTGTGAGAAGAAGATATTCAAACATAATGATTTGAGTGACTTGGAAGAAAAGCTTAAATCCATTCCGGCAGATCAACCCAAACTCATCGCCTTTGAATCCGTCTATTCCATGGACGCCGACATCGCCCCGATTGAGGAGATTTGCGACCTCGCCGATAAATATGGCGCTCTTACCTATATCGACGAAGTTCACGCGGTTGGGATGTATGGCGCGCAAGGGGGCGGCGTTGCCGAAGAACGAGGGTTGATGGACCGTATCGACATTATTCAAGGCACATTGGCCAAGGCTTACGGCATGGTCGGCGGCTATATCGCGGCGGACGAAGTCATCATCGATGCCGTGCGCTCTATGGCCTCCGGCTTTATCTTCACAACCTCCATCCCGCCGTCTACGGCGGCCGGCGCATTACGCTCTGTGAAAGTTTTGAAGCAGACTCCTGAAAAACGCACCCAGCATCAAGAACGCGCTAACGCCTTGAAGACCCGTCTGCGGGCAGGGGGATATGATTTCATCGACGGCGAGACTCACATCATCCCGCTGATGGTGCGCGATCCGCATAAGTGCCAAGCGATTTCGGACCGCTTGATTGAAGATTACGGAATTTACGCTCAGCCGATCAACTATCCAACTGTCCCACGCGGCACAGAACGCCTCAGATTTACGCCAAGCCCGTTCCACAGCGACCTGATGATGGAAGAGCTGATGAGCGCACTGGACGTGGTCTGGGCGGAGTTTGGGTTGAGCCGCGAGAAGGTGGCTTAATCACAGCTGGATTGTGCCGCGCCATTGCGCGGACGCGCTGAATTTTATATCGCACACCCGTATCGACCACGGAGATTCCCATGACTTCTGCTGCTAATGACCAAGGCGTCGCCCATTTGGCCGACTACTTCTCGCAAAGCCTGAAGGACCGTGATCCTGAACTTTATGCGAGTATGCAGGACGAATTGCACCGTCAGCAGCATGAAATCGAGTTGATCGCGTCAGAGAACATCGTCTCCAAAGCGATCCTCGAAGCGCAAGGCTCCGTCCTCACGAATAAATATGCCGAAGGCTATCCGGGCAAACGTTATTATGGCGGGTGCGAGCATGTGGATGTCGCGGAGAACCTCGCCATCGACCGGGCGTGTCGGCTCTTTGGCGTCGGCTTTGCCAATGTGCAGCCAAACTCAGGCAGTCAGGCCAATCAAGGCGTCTTCCTCGCACTGCTCCAGCCCGGTGATACAATCCTTGGCATGGATCTCGCCTCCGGTGGACATCTGACTCACGGCGCGCCGCCGAATATGTCCGGTAAATGGTTTAACGCTGTCACTTACGGCGTGCTCGAAGACACCCATTTGATTGACTATGATAACGTAGAAGCGCTGGCGAAAGACCATAAGCCAAAGCTCATCATTTGCGGCGGCTCGGCTTATCCAAGACAGATAGACTTCAAACGCTTCCGCGAAATTGCGGATATGGTCGGTGCTTATCTACTCGTCGATATGGCGCACATTGCGGGCCTCATTGCGGGCGGCACGCATCCTTCGCCATTCCCACATGCGCATGTCGCGACGACAACGACGCATAAGACGCTACGCGGTCCACGCGGCGGTATGATCCTCACGGATGATAAGAAACTGGCGCGCAAGTTTAACTCGGCTATTTTCCCGGGACTGCAAGGCGGACCGCTCATGCACGTCATCGCGGGTAAAGCGGTTGCCTTTGGCGATGCGCTCAAGCCGGAATTCAAAGCCTATTCGCAGCGCGTTATCGATAATTGTCAAGCTATGGCGGCAGCGATGGTTGAAGGCGGCTATGCCGTCGTTTCCGGCGGGACGGATACGCATTTGGCGCTCATCGATCTCTCGCCAAAGGGCGTGAAGGGCAATGCAGCCGAAGCCGCGCTCGGACGGGCTTACATCACCTGTAATAAGAACGGCATTCCCTTCGACAAAGAGAAGTTCACCATCACCTCCGGCATCCGTGTTGGCTCACCCGCCGGCACAACGCGAGGCTTCGGCCCGGCAGAGTTCCGCGAAATCGGCCAGTTGATGGTTGAGGTTTTGGATGCGCTGGCGGCGAACCCTGAAGGCAATCCTGAGGTTGAGGCGAGTGTGAAAGAGCGGGTTGTTGCGCTGACATCGCGCTTCCCGATTTATGCGGGATAATACTATCTGTCATCCCGGGCTTGACCCGGGACCGACTGAGGTTGCTTTAAACGCTCAAATATCGTGACACGCCGTCTCCTCTCCTAATCCAAAGATGGGCTGGCCCCGGCTCTGGGGCCGGGGTGACAATTACACTTACCCGCAAATGTTTGCCTTCCTCTCTAAACCCCCTATATCCTCCTAATGCGCTGTCCTTTCTGTTCATCCGAAGACACACAAGTCAAAGACTCCCGCCAAGCCGAGGATAATACAGCTGTGCGCCGCCGCCGTCAGTGCGGCAGTTGTGCGGGGCGGTTTACGACGTTTGAACGTGTACAGCTCCGCGATCTGATGGTCATCAAAAAATCCGGTCGCCGGACGCCTTTCGACCGTGATAAACTCGCGCGCTCTGTTCTCATCGCGCTGCAGAAACGGCCCGTCGATCCGGAGCGGATTGAGCAAATGATTTCCGGCGTTGTGCGCCAACTAGAAGCGGGCGGCACATCCGAAATTGAATCAGACCGCATTGGTGAGCTCGTCATGGAGGGCTTATCCAATTTGGATAAGATCGCCTATGTCCGCTACGCCTCTGTTTATAAAGACTTTAAGGAGACCGGAGACTTCGACGCTTTTATTCAGGAAGAGATGTTGTCTTCTGATGAGGAAAACTAATTTTGCGGCCTAAAATAACCTTGAAATTAGCAACCTCGCTTGACGGCAAAATAGCGTTGGCCAATGGCGACTCGCAATGGGTTACGTCCGATGCGGCGCGGGCACATGGCCGTTACCTGCGCGCAGAAAATGACGCCATTGCTGTGGGCGCGATAACAGCAGAGTTGGACGATCCGCATCTGACATCCCGCGTGCCGGGCCGCAAAGATCCGGTGCGGGTGGTGTTTGATACCACGCTCAAGCTGGCCGAAACCTCTCATCTCGTTACAACCGCCAAGGAGACACCGACATGGGTTTTTACCCGTGATGGATCCAAAGCCAAAGCCAATTTTTTGCGTGAACACGGCGTCGTTGTTCACGCGGTTACGGATTCAAATGGGTTAAGTTTGGACGAAGCTCTGGCCAAAATGCGCGAGGCAGGCCTGCGCTCACTTCTTGTCGAAGGCGGCGGCACGCTCATTGCCAGTTTCATACGGGCGGGGCTTTACGATACATTGCACTGGTATCGCGCGCCTGTTTTGCTGGGTGGGGATGGCCGGGATTGCGTCGGGGCGCTCAGCCTCACGGAAATGGGCCAGGCCGTCCGCTTGCATCGTATGAAAGTGAGCGAGGTTGGTCAGGACATGCATGAAATTTACGTGAGAGCGGACTAATGTTTACCGGAATCATTACAGACATCGGCACAGTTAAGTCTGTCACGCGGGGAACCGGAGGGGCGTGGGGCGACACACGGATGGACGTGGAGTGCGCCTATGACACAAGCACCATCGATATCGGAGCCTCTATCTCGCATGCAGGCGCATGTATGACGGTGATTGAAAAAGGCCCAAATTGGTATGCTTTCGAAGTCTCCGATGAGAGCTTGGACAAAACCACTATCGGGAAATGGGAGACTGGCACCAAGATAAATCTGGAGAGAGCGCTGACGGGGTCGGACGAGCTTGGCGGGCATTTGGTGACGGGCCATGTTGACGGTGTTGGGACGCTAACCGCGCGAACAGAAATCGCCGGATCGTTGAAGCTGGATTTCACCGCGCCCGACCACATTGCATTCGGCATTGCGCCAAAGGGCTCCATCACGGTCGACGGCGTGTCGCTGACCGTGAATGCGGCATCCGGCTCTACATTTTCCGTAAACATAATTCCGCATACCGCCCAAGCCACGACATTGGGTGGATTGCAGCCCGGCAATGAAGTAAATCTGGAAATGGACCTCATCGCCCGCTATGTCGCGCGCTATCTTGCTCACATGGGACAGAAAACTTGACGGAACTAAACACAGCGACCTTTGACGATGTTTACCAGCTCGCGACGCCGGAAGAGATCATTGAAGATGCCCGCAATGGCCGGATGTATATTCTGGTGGATGCGGAAGACCGAGAGAATGAGGGCGACCTCATTATCCCCGCGCAATTTGCGACGCCGGATGCTGTGAATTTCATGGCCAAGTTTGGACGCGGCCTCATCTGCCTCGCGATAGAAGCGCAGCGCGCCGAGACGCTTGGGTTGGAGCCACAAAATAAGAATAACGGCTCGCGCTTTGAAACCGCCTTCACGCAATCCATCGAAGCCCGCGAAGGTGTCACCACAGGCATCAGCGCCGCCGACCGTGCGCTGACAATCCAAGTCGCGATTGATCCCGACAGCCGCGAAGATGATATCGTCACGCCCGGTCACATGTTCCCGTTAATTGCCAAAGATGGCGGCGTCTTGGTGCGCACGGGTCATACCGAAGCTTCCGTCGATATCTCCCGCATGGCCGGGCTAAACCCGTCTGCTGTTATCTGCGAGATCATGAATGATGACGGGACCATGGCGCGCCTGCCGGACCTCATCGGATTTGCGCAATTGCACGGGATGAAGATCGGCACGATTGAAGATCTCGTCGCGCACCGGATGAAGAAAGATCACTTTGTCCGTCATATCGCGAGCAATGATTTCCGCAGCCAGAACGGTGATGATTTCAAAATTCACGTCTATCGTAACTTTTTAGATGGCAAGGAACATGTCGCGCTTTCAAAGGGCGAAGCCAAAACAGGCGTTCCGAGCTTGGTTCGTGTACATAAAATTGATTTCGCAGGCGACATATTGTCCGAGGAAAGCCCGCGCTCAGGACTAATCTGGGACGCGATGAAACAACTGGCGGCACATAACGGACACTCCGTCTTGGTCCTTATCCGTGAAGGGTCCATTGATAGTTTGCTGGAACGGCTTGGCGCGCATAAATCCACTGTGAACCGGAAAGAGCAGACGATCCGTGAATATGGAGTTGGGGCGCAAATTCTCTCGCATCAGGGCGTGCGCAAGATGACTTTGATCACCGATGTCATGCCAAAGATTATCGGCCTTGAGGCCTATGATCTTGAACTTATCGACATCACACCGCTGCAAAACACACGGACCTAAAATGAAAATTCTCGTTATCGAGGCTCGCTATTATGAGTCCATTTCCGAAGACCTGCTGCAGGGCGCTTTGGCGAAATTACAAGTGGCGGGGGCTGAGGTCGTGAAAGTAAATGTCCCGGGCGCGCTCGAGATTCCGCATATCATTTCTTACGCTGAAAAAGCCAAATCCGGCTATGACGGTTATGTCGCGCTGGGTTGCGTCATTCGCGGCGAGACGACACATTATGATTATGTCTGCGAAGAGAGTGCGCGGGCGCTGATGGACCTCGCTGTCGATCATCAACTCGCGATCGGCAACGGCATCATCACGGTCGAGAATGAAGCGCAAGCCATTGCGCGGTCCAAGCCTGACCAAAAAGACAAGGGCGGCTTTGCGGCTGCGGCCTGTTTGCGCATGATCCAATTGCGCGATGAATTGAACAAGCCTGATGTCAAAACCCTTGATTTACAAAAGTTGTCTGGGACATGAGCGCCAATCCAAAACTGAGACGTGTGTCTCGCGTCAGTGCAGTTCAGGCGCTTTACCAAATGGATGTTTCGGGCGCGCCCCATAAGACAGTTGTGAAAGAGTTTCTAGATCACCGCTTCGGCTATGAGGATGAGCCAGGCATGGTACGCGCGGACGAGCCCTATTTCGAAGATATTGTGAACGGCGTTGTCCGCGACCAAACCAAAATTGACGAAGCCATTGAAGGCCGTTTGTCAGACAAGTGGCCTCTGCGCCGTTTGGATGCGACGCTGCGCGCGCTGCTTCGCTCTGCGGTCTATGAAATCCAAAGCCGCCCGGATGTTCCGGCGCTCGTGATCATCAACGAATATATGGCCATCGCGACAGACTTCTTCTCCGGTAAAGAACCCGGCATCGTGAATGGCGTTTTGGACAAAATCGCGAAAGATTCCCGCGCTGCCGAATTTGGTTTGACGCCATCCCACGCCGAAGCCGTTGCTACGCCTGCGGCGGCCGCATCCGAAGATGAATGAGTTTGATTTAATCGAGCAATATTTTGCACCTCTGGCCGGGCCGGAGGGGCTAACCCTCAAAGATGATACTGCGCGTTTCAGTCCGAGGCCGGGGCGTGACTTACTCATTACAACAGATAGCTTTGTAGAAGGCGTGCATTTCCCGGCGAGCCGCTATGGCGCGGATGTTGCCGAACGTCTCCTGCGCACAAATCTGTCGGATGTGGCAGCAAAGGCCGGAACGCCGCTTGGCTATCAGCTCTCGGTCTCTATGCCCGCAGGTGAGATGGAGAAATGGATTCCGGCTTTTGCGAAGGGACTTCAGACGACCCAGATGGAATATGGCTGCACGCTTTGGGGCGGAGATATGAGTGCAACGGACGGACCCGCTGTTTTCTCCATCACGCTTATTGGGGATATCGAGCAGGGCGACATGGTCCAGCGGGCCGGAGCGTCATTGGGCGATGACATTTGGGTCAGCGGCACGCTGGGTGATGCGATGTTGGGATGTGATTTAGCGACAAACCAACCTGTTTCGCCAGCGCCAAAGGGAGAGCACATATTTGCATTTGAAACCGCCTATTGGCGACCCGAGCCAGCCTTTGCTTACGGGGCCATTCTCTCAACCTTTGCCACAGCCGCCGCTGATGTGTCCGATGGCGTAATGGCGGATGTCTCCCATCTTTCGAAACTGAGCGAAACCTGTGCGACCCTAAACTTTGATGCGCTGCCATTTTCTCTGGGCGCGGAGAGTTGGGCGGAAGGGCAGGCGGATCCGCAAAAAGCCAGACAAAGCCTCGCCAGTTTCGGTGATGATTACGGCGTTGTCTTTACGGCGAAGGATGAAGACCGTCAGGCGATATTCGATGCAGCGCGCAGAGCGAGACTTAAAGTAACCTTGATAGGCTCAATGCTGCCGGGGGACGGCTCAATTTGTCTCGATGTTGACGGGCAGGCGATGAACTGGCCGCAAAAAGGCTATCGCCACAAATAGACCGTTATCGGCCTTGACCCGCGCCGCCGCCGCCGCCGGTTTGTTGATTGGCTCCGGTCAAGCGATCTGTTGGAAGACGTCCAATCGTACCGAAGATTTGCTCCAGCGCCGACAGCTCACGGCCGCGGGTGGGTGTCTTGCGGCTAACATAATCGACAGGCACACCGTCTTCGAGACCATATTCGGCAACCTTGGTGACTTGGCCGTCAGGATTAAAATGAATGGCTGTTATTGTTCGGTCTTCGATTTGTGGACGCAGATAAGCGTAACGTTGGCGAACGGCAGACATGTAATACCAGACATCTTCATCGATCTCTTCCTCGAAGGTCGATTTGACCGAAGGGTTGCCCAGACGGGATAAAACGGATGTCTTCGTGTCTGTGGCAGGGTTCACCGCTTGCGGCTTTTCCGCCGTTGGAATGTAGCCATGTGTTCTCAGCACAGGGTTACACGCCGAAGCCAAAGCTGCGGCAGCTGCAAGTATCAAAAGTTTTGTCGGCACGTTCATATCGGTTCACGCGTAGAGTCTATGGTTGTGATGGACCTAACGCTCCGTCATAGGCAGGGCAAGACAGTAACTGCGTGAAGATTTGGTCAGATTTGACCGGAATGAGGCTGGGAATATGGGATTTTTGAACCGCTTGTTTGGACGGGACGACGCCGCGACTACCGATGCGCGCCGAATTTACACGAATTTGATGGCGCAATCGCGCTCTCCGGAATTTTACGGGGAGGGTCGCTTTCAGGATAGCTATGATGGCCGTATTGACGTTTTGACCCTACATATTGCTGCGATTTTGTCGAATTTGAACAGATATGGCGAAAATGGCGAACGTCTCGGTCAGGCCCTGTTTGATGAAATGAAAGATGATTTTGAAATCGCCTTGCGGGAAGAAGCCCTTTCAGATGCCAGTGTCAAAAAACGCATTTCGCCTATGATTTCACTGTTTTATGACCGGGTGAAAAAATATGCTGAGGCTTTAAATCAAAGTGAGCCCAAACCCGCACTCGACGCGGTTTTCTCAGAAACGCTCAGCGTCGGCGGCATTGCTCCGGAATTTGGGGATGATGCACCTTCCTTTGTAGACACTATATCGAGCTATCTTTTGGCCTTTGATGAGAGTTTATCAACCGCGTCTTTGGGCCAAATCGCGCTGACTGAGTTTTCGTTTCCGGCTTTAACAGTATGACACAGGTTTATGGCTAGGCTTGAGGTCTTGGGCGCACTATACTCAGGGACTAACGGAAACATAACATGCTCGACGGACTGGTTATATCAATTGATGCGATGGGAGGCGATGATGCGCCCAATATCGTCATCAAGGGAATCGAATATTTCCTGACGCATGAGGGCGCAGGCCGTGGTGCCCGTTTTCAATTACACGGGAATGCCGAGAAATTAGCGCCGCTCTTGGAATCCGCGCCCCGCACGCGAGAGCGCTCCGAGGTCTTCCATACGGAAAAAACCATCGCGATGGATGACAAGCCGTCCCAAGCCCTACGCAAAGGAAAGGGCTCCAGCATGTGGAACGCCATTGCCGCTGTGAAGGGCGGTCAGGCCGGAATTGCGGTATCCGCCGGGAACACAGGCGCGCTTATGGCGATGTCAAAACTACAATTGCGAGCGAAGCGCGGCGTGCAGCGTCCGGCGATCGCGGCGAGTTGGCCGAACCTGTCGGGCGATATGACCGTTGTTCTGGACGTTGGTGCAAATGTAGAATGCGATGCTGCGCAGCTGACTGAATTTGCTGTCTTAGGTGAAGCTTATTTTCGCGCAATATTTGGAAAAGCCGCGCCTTCTGTCGGCCTGCTGAATGTTGGCACGGAAGAGGGCAAAGGAAATACAACGATTAAGGCTGCACATGAGCGGTTGACCCAATCTCAACTCGGCCTGAACTATATTGGTTTTGTTGAAGGCAATAATATTTCCGCAGGTGATGTTGATGTCGTTATCACAGATGGTTTCACCGGAAATATTGCATTGAAAACAGCTGAAGGCACAGCCAAGCTTATCAGCACGTTTTTCTCAGAAGCGCTTAACGACAATATATGGTCGAAATTCACCACCGCTTTGAATCTTATGGCGCTTCGTAAGTTGAAGAAGAAGATGGACCCCCGGCGGGCTAATGGGGGAGTCTTTCTGGGCCTCAATGGCATCGTGGTAAAAAGCCATGGCGGGACAGACGCAATCGGCTATTCAAACGCGCTGAATATCGCGATGGGTTTGGCCGAGAGCGACTTTCAGGATGCAATCGACGAACGGTTGGATGCCCTGCATGACGAAGATGACAATATCGGATTTATAGCATGAGATCTGTTATTCGCGGCATAGGCAGCTTTTTGCCCAAACGCATCATGACCAACGCTGAGATGGCGAAATTGGTGGATACATCTGACGCTTGGATTCAAGAGCGCACAGGCATTCGCGAACGCCATATTGCGGCAGAAGGCGAGTTTACGTCTGATTTGGGTTATGCCGCCGGACTCGCGGCCTTGGCAGATGCGGGGATGACAGCTGAAGATATAGACCTCATCGTTGTTGCGACCTCCACGCCTGACCTGACGTTTCCATCTACAGCGACAATCATTCAAGAAAAACTTGGCATGCGTCACGGCGCGGCCTTTGATGTCCAAGCGGTCTGTTCCGGCTTTATTTACGGGTTGCACGTCACGAACGCATTGTTGAAATCCGGCGGCGCGAAACGGGCTTTGCTGATAGGCGCGGAAACTTTCTCACGCATTCTGGATTGGACCGATCGCGGGACCTGTGTGCTGTTTGGAGATGGCGCTGGCGCGGTTGTGATGGAAGCCGTCGAAAGCGAAGACGCTGCCAACGGCGACGCGTCAGGCATTCTCCAGACCTTTATCCGCTCTGACGGGGCGCATCGCGATATGCTTTACGTCGATGGCGGTCCGTCGCGCACGCAAACTGTCGGGCATTTAAGGATGCTTGGAAATCAGGTTTTCAAACATGCCGTCACTGATATCGCTCAAGTCATTCGCGATTGCGCAGAGCAAGCCAATGTTGAGATTGATGCGATCGATTGGTTCGTGCCGCACCAGGCCAATCAACGTATCCTCAGTGCGGTTGCGAAACGGCTGAAACTCAGACCGGAGCAAGTGGTCTCTACAGTTGCGCTACACGCGAATACGTCAGCCGCATCTGTGCCACTAGCTATGGACGTTGCGGTCAAAGATGGGCGCATTAAAAAAGGCGATCTTGTTATGTTGGAAGCTTTTGGCGGAGGTTTCACATGGGGTGCTGCCTTGCTTCGTTACTAAAATCTCGACTTTTTTTAAATTTCTAGCGGATTTCCAAAGTCTTAACTTGATATGCAAGGGACGAATTTGCTTAAAGGGCTCATGGCCACCACAACTGTAAACTCGCAAACCGTAACACGTCAGGATCTCGCCGAAGCGGTTTACCGTGAAATCGGCTTGTCCAGATCAGAGAGTTCGACGCTTGTCGAATCCGTCATCGACCATATTGGAGATGCTCTTGTGAAAGGCGAACATGTGAAAATGGCCGGATTTGGCACCTTTTCTCTACGGGACAAGAAGGAACGCGTTGGACGCAATCCGAAGACGGGCGAGGAAGTGCCAATCACGAAGCGGCGCGTTTTGGTCTTTAAACCGTCCCAAGTTTTGCGGGAACGCGTGGATTCGGCATTATCGCCCAAATCATGATACCCTGTGATTCGCGACCGAATAAGTTGGGCGTCGATTTATGCAGGCAAGAATGAGCCAAACTAAAACAACACGCGCTTTCAGAACGATTAGCGAAGCTGGGGAGGAGCTGGGGCTTCAACCCCATGTCTTGCGGTTTTGGGAATCCAAGTTCTCCCATATCAAACCGATCAAACGCGGCGGTGGGCGTCGTTTTTACCGACCGGAAGATATCGAATTTATCCGCGGCATAAAAAAACTCCTCCATGATGAGAAACATCCCATTAAAGATGTACAAAAACTTATTCAGAAAAAAGGCGCCGGCAGGGTTGTTGAGCTAGGTCGGTCATTGGAAAAGGCCGCACGCGAAAAACCTGTGGCGGAAACTGATCTTTTACCACAACGGATTGTCCCGGCGGATACATCTGCAAAGGCGCCACCCGCACGCGCGAAGAAACCAAAGATTGTGACGCCGCCACCTCGGCCTGCTCCGCCGCCTCCCGTGCCGCCGCCAGTGCAGACGGATGCGTCCGCAACTGACAAGCTCGCGCTCGAAGATGCTTTAAGAAGTCTTGAATCGCTGAAGCTAAAGATGTCTGATTTCCGCAAGGCCGGGGAGTCCGACTAGCCCACAGCTGCGCAAACAGCGCTTGCGTGATCGACGCCTATTTCCTATACGCCGCTCTTCAAGATGGACGGCGGAGTATGGCGCAGTCCGGTAGCGCACACGCCTGGGGGGCGTGGGGTCGCAGGTTCGAATCCTGCTACTCCGACCATCTTGAACTTTAATAAATTTTTGAATGACCTGGTGGCTTAACCTTTGTGCAACCCACCGCAACGCCCTGAATTATCTTTATTTATCTTGCAATTTTTGAAAAAACTCGTCCATTATGACGGTGTGGATGGCCCTTTAAAGTTTTACGATGAAATGTTTGCAGGAGAGGACGTTCCGCACGAGGCTTATGCGGCGTATCACGGATGGTACGCGTCTCAGGACCCCAAAGCCTTGCGTAAAAAGATGCGCGAAGCCGAAGCCGTATTCCGGCGCACCGGAATTACCTTTAATGTTTACGGAAAAAAGGATGCTGAAGAGCGGCTGATCCCGTTTGATATTGTGCCGCGTATTATTGCGGCTGATGAATGGGCGGTGCTCACCAAAGGCATTGAACAGCGTGTCAAAGCGATTAACGCGTTTCTGCACGACATTTACCACGATCAAGAAATTATAAAGGCTGGCATAATACCGGCTCATCTGGTCGCGAATAATGAAGCCTTTTTGCAGGAGATGATCGGGATTAAACCGCCCGGCGGTGTTTACACCCATATCGTCGGCGTCGATTTGGTTCGCACCGGTAGGGATGAATTTTTTGTTCTGGAAGATAATGCGCGAACACCGTCGGGCGTATCTTATATGCTCGAGAACCGCGAAACCATGCTGCAAATGTTTCCGGAGCTTTTTGCGGCGAACAAAGTTCAGCGCGTCAGCAATTATCCCCAAAATTTACGCAGATCATTGTCGAGCTGCGCGCCGCAACAATGCAGCGCAAAGCCTACGATCGCAGTCCTAACGCCCGGTGTTCATAATTCTGCCTATTTTGAACATGCGTTTTTAGCAGACCAAATGGGCGCCGAGCTTGTCGAAGGACATGATCTCAAAATTGAAAAAGGTCGTGTGTGTATGCGAACAACACGGGGCTATGAGCCGATTGATGTGCTCTATCGCCGTGTGGATGATGAATATCTCGATCCGCTGAATTTCAATCCGCAATCCATGCTGGGCGTGCCGGGTATTTTCGATATTTATCGGGCAGGCGGGATTACGATTGCGAATGCGCCGGGAGCCGGGATTGCTGACGATAAAGCTATCTATTCTTACATGCCGGACATTGTGAAGTTCTACACGGGCGAAGCGGCATTGCTAAAAAATGTCGAAACTTGGCGATGTTCAGATGCTGACTCTCTAGCTTATACGCTTGATCATTTGGATGAGTTGGTTGTTAAAGAAGTTCACGGCTCGGGTGGTTACGGTATGCTAATCGGTCCCGCAGCCAGTAAAAAAGAGCTGGCGGATTTCCGCGCCAAATTGATAGCAGATCCGAGTAAATATATCTCTCAACCGACGCTCGCTCTGTCAACAACTCCGGTTTTCGCCAAATCCGGTTTGACCCCGCGTCACGTTGATTTGCGGCCTTATGTTCTGGTCGGATGTGACGGCGTTAGAATTGCGCCGGGAGGGTTGACTCGCGTGGCTATGGAAAAGGGGTCTCTCGTCGTAAATTCCAGTCAAGGCGGCGGCACCAAAGACACTTGGGTCTTGGAGGCTTAGGCGATGTTAGGCAAAACAGCAGGCGGCCTTTTCTGGATGTTCCGATATTTGGAGAGGAGTAAGAATATCGCGCGTCTTGTTGATGCCGGCTTTCGGATAGCCCTGACGCAATCAGACTCTGAAAATTCTGAGTGGACATCTATTCTTGCGACGACCGGCGCCTTGGAGACATATGAAAGTGTCCATAAGGATTTCGAAGGCATGACCGTTATTGATTTTCTGCTTCGGGATTCAAATAACCCGTCCAGCGTCATCTCCGTTATGAGGAGTGCTCGCAACAATGCGCGCCTCTCACGGACGGCATTGACGCGAGATGTTTGGGAAGCGGTCAACGAGTCCTGGATGATGATTTCTGATCGCCTCAAAAACCCGATAACTTATAAAGACTTGCCGGATGTCCTGGGCTTGATCCGGCGACAAAGCGCGCAGGTGCAAGGGACATTACATGGAACGATGCTGCGCAATGATATTTTCAACTTCGCGCGTTTGGGCACCTTCGTTGAGCGGGCGGATAATACGGCGCGCATATTGGATGTTAAATACTATATCCTGTTGCCCTCAGTTCAGGATGTCGGTAGCCCGCTCGACAATCAGCAATGGGAAATGATCTTGCGGTCCGTCTCTGCTGAACAATCATATCGTTGGCATCATCGGGACGAAATTACGGCTAAAGGTATTGCGCATTTTATGATCTGGGACCCTTGCTTACCACAATCTCTGGCTTTCAGCGTGTCCGAGCTTGTCTCAATTTTGGGAAATTTAGATAGCGGTTATGATAAGGTGTCTCCATCCTCCAACATCGCCTCCAAATTTTTGCAAGATTTAAATTCCAAAACGGTCGACACGATATTCGAGTCCGGTTTGCATGAGTTTATCTCTAAATTTCTTGAACGAAATAATGAGCTGGCGGCCTCAATTGAACGTGACTTCAGGTTTACGGCTTAGCTATGCAATTGAAAATTTCTCATACCACGCGCTACGCCTTCGAGACACCGCCTGCTTACGGCTTACAACAATTGCGTTTGACACCAAATTCTAATGCGGGACAAAACGTGCTGGAGTGGGGGCTCGATATTCAGGGCGCGAAAGTTCAGGCGACCTATGACGATGAACATGGAAATGCGAGCCATTTGGTTGCACTTAATCCCAATGTGAACGAGTTGGTGATTACCTCCCAAGGTCTGATCGATATGACAGACCAAAACGGTGTTGTCGGCCCGCAGCAGGGTTATGCGCCGCTCTGGCTTTTTCTTCGGCCCACCGCCCTAACCGGTATTGGTCCGCAGATAAAAGAGTTGTCCGCTACGATTCCCGAAGACCCGCAAGTCGCAGACTTTCATGATTTGTCAAAACGCATTGCAAGTCAGGTGGCATATACAACGGGATCCACGGTTTCGACCACCAGTGCAGAACAGGCCATAACTCTGGGAAAAGGCGTGTGTCAGGACCATGCGCATATCTTTATCGCGGCTGCGCGCCATGCCGGACATCCGGCGCGCTATGTGAGTGGGTATCTCATGATGAACGATCGCATAGATCAAGATGCGACACATGCTTGGGCCGAGATTTGGGTGGGCGATTTGGGGTGGACCGGATTTGATGTCTCAAATGGAATTTCACCGGATATGCGTTATGTTCGTCTCGCTACAGGGCTTGATTATTCCCAGGCCGCGCCTATCTCCGGTATGACAATAGGTGGCAGCGGCGAGTCGATTGACGTCAACGTGCAAGTCCAACAATAAGACCTAACCAAAGCGATTTTATGTAATGACATATTGCGTGGGCATGACCCTAGAAAATGGCCTCATTTTTATGTCCGACACGCGGACAAATGCGGGCGTTGACGACATTGCGTCCGTGAAGAAAATGCATACGTGGAAAATTGACGGAGAACGCGTCATTACGATTATGACAGCCGGCAATCTTGCCACGACCCAAGCCCTCGTCAGCCTATTGTCGGAACGCTCCGTTAAACCGGGGAAGCGAGACCCGTCCATTTTAAAAGCCCCGACAATGTTTCAAGTGGCGCGATTGATTGGTGAAACGCTGCGCGAAGTCATCCGTGAGAATGAGCGGTCCGGGCAAGAGGCTGACGCTGTTTTCGATGCCACAATTATTTTAGGTGGACAGATCAAAGGCATGCCCCCGCGCTTATTTTTGGTCTATCCTGAGGGAAATTTCATTGAAGCCAGCTCTGATAATCCATTCTTCCAAATCGGCGAAACCAAATATGGTAAACCTATTCTCGTGCGAGCCTATGAGGCTGGTATGAGTTATGAAGCGGCCATGAAGCTGTTACTGGTGTCCTTTGACTCTACGTTAAAGGCGAACCTATCCGTCGGATTGCCACTCGATTATCAAATTTACGAAACCGATAGTTTCAGAATCGAGTCGCATGGACGTATCGAAGCGAGAGATCCTTATTTCGTGCAAGTCTCGGATAATTGGGGCGACGCGCTGAAGCATGCTTTCATGGAGCTTCCGGAATATAAATTCGATTAAGCCCGATATTGCTGGGGACTGAAATGCCGCGTCGACTCTGAGATTTTTCGGACTATATCGCCTCTATGACTGAAACGCGCACGAGATCTGTAGAAACTTGGCTCATTTTCATGATTTTTTTGGTTGCGGCCATGATCGTCGTAGGCGGCGCTACGCGTCTGACAAACTCAGGTCTTTCGATCACGGAATGGGCGCCCATCCGAGGCGCTCTGCCCCCTATGTCGACCGAGGCTTGGATTGCCGAATTTGAGAAATACAAACGCATCCCGGAATTTGAAGCCGAACATCCGGATATGGATTTGGCAGGTTTCAAATTTATATATTTCTGGGAATGGGGACATCGCCAGTTGGGCCGGTTTATCGGGCTGGCATTCACGCTGCCCTTCTTTTGGTTCTTGGCGCGCGGCAAGCTAGCGATGGGCCATCGTTGGAAGTTCTTTGGCGTCGCGCTCTTGATCGGTCTGCAAGGCGTCATTGGCTGGTGGATGGTTCACAGCGGCTTGCAAGAGGGTATGGTGAGCGTCAGCCAATACCGCCTCGCAACCCATCTCGGAATGGCATTCATCATCCTTGGCGCTCTATATTGGTTATATATGCGTCAGCGTTCTGTGTGGGACCGCGCGAGATATCAACACGGGAGAGGGCGCCCTATCTTACTCGCGAGCTTGGTCTTTCTTCAAATTATTGGCGGGGCATTCATGGCGGGCACCCATGCGGGGCGAACCTATAATGAGTGGCCACTGATGGATGGGGACTTCATTCCTCAAGGCTATGCCATCCAATCTCCGTTCTGGCGTAACCTTTTCGAAAACCCTGCCGCCATTCAATTTAATCACAGAACTTTGGCCTATATAGTTTTGGCAGTTGCCCTCTGGGTCTGGGTGTCATTCAAGGACAGCAAATCTGTAAGGCCTGCGATGGTGGTGTTTCTACTCGTTTTAGCGGTTCAAGTGGGGCTTGGTATCTGGACTCTCTTGTCCGCTGCGCCACTGAATCTGTCTCTTTTGCACCAATTCACCTCCATTCTAGTCTTCTTAGCGGTGATAGGGGTTGTTTGGCGTTCGAGATATACGGTAAAATAATACCTAAAGCGCAAGACATTGCTTTTTATAGATATTTTAGATGAGGTCTCTGAAATACGCTGTTGACGCCCCATAGACCCTTGCGTAGGTAGCGCCATCGCAGAATGGCCCGTTTTGGTCTGTTCCAATATTTTCAAGGTTTATCATGAAAACGACAAAGTTTCTGAAAACCGCTGACGTTGAGAAAAAGTGGATTCTCATCGACGCGGAAGGTGTCGTCGTTGGCCGTCTGGCAACATTTGTTGCCATGCGCCTGCGCGGAAAGCATCGCCCCGACTACACGCCCCACGTTGATTGCGGCGACAATGTCATCATCATCAATGCCGATAAGGTGCATTTTACGGGCAAAAAACGCTCTGACAAAATCTATTATCGTCACACCGGTTATGTTGGCGGGATTAAAGAAACGACCGCAGGAAAAATCCTGGACGGACGTTTTCCGGACCGCGTGATGCGCAAAGCTGTCCAACGTATGCTGCCAAAGGAAAGCCCATTGGCGCGCAAGCAACTCTCTAATCTTCGCGTTTATGCGGGTGCAGAGCACGAGCACACAGCTCAAAATCCTGAAGTCATTGATTTTAAATCAGTGTCCGAAAAGAACGTGAAGCGGGGCTAGAACATGTCTGATACAAATACTGCACAGTCCCTCTCGGACCTGAAAAACGTTGTTGAGGGCACAGTCCCCGCAGCAGATGGCGCTGCGCCCGTTGCAATTGATCCGGCGACTTTGCCCGATCCAAAAATTGATGATCTTGGCCGCTCCTACGCCACCGGCAAACGGAAGAACTCCATTGCCCGCGTGTGGATCAAGCCCGGTAACGGTAAAATCATCGTCAATGGCCGCGATCAAGAAGTTTACTTCGCACGCCCGGTTTTGCGTCTCATCATTGCGCAGGCTTTCCAAGTTGCTGACCGCGTTGACTCATACGACGTGATGGCAACAGTCAAAGGCGGCGGATTATCCGGTCAAGCCGGTGCTGTTCGTCACGGCATCACAAAGGCGCTGACATATTACGAGCCTGTCTTGCGCGCTCCGTTGAAAGCTGCCGGCTTTATCACACGCGACTCGCGTGTTGTGGAACGTAAGAAATACGGCCGCGCCAAGGCCCGTAAGAGCTTCCAGTTCTCGAAACGCTAGTCTTTGGACGGTATCCGATGCGGATATTGCTATCGCGTTTCGAGCACTCGAAGCGTTAAGCCATTACAGACCTTTATGGTCTATGTGTTCAGGCGCTTCGGGTCACCGAGGCGCCTTTTTTAATGGGATTTTGACATGAAAAATGCGGCTGTATTAGGAGCCTCCGGCTATACGGGCGCTGAGGCTGTCCGTCTTATTCTCGGTCATCCAAAGCTCAAGCTGAAAGCGATGACGGCCCATAGCCGCGCGGGCGAAGCCTATGCGGATGTTTTCCGCAATTTCGCAGGGCAGGCGCTCCCGCCGCTAACGACTTTGGACGAAGCGAATTGGGACGAGATTGATGTTGTGTTTGCCTGTTTGCCGCATGGGGCCAGTCAGGAAACCATCGCAAAGATTTATGATAAGGTTGAAACCATCATCGATTTATCGGCGGATTTCCGGCTTTCGGACCCTGAGCTTTACGCCAAGACTTATGGCCGACCTCATGAATTTAAAGCGTTTTTGAAAACCCGTGTCTATGGATTGACGGAATTTGTGCGGGATCAATTGGCGGGGGCGAAACTGGTCGCTTGTCCGGGGTGCTATCCTACTTGCTCTATGCTCGCGCTGTTGCCGGCATTGAAATCCGGGCTGATTGATCCGGCTCAGATTATCATTGATGCGAAGTCGGGCGTGACCGGTGCGGGACGTAAAGCGACCCTCGCTTTTGCCTATTCCGAGACGACAGATGGCGCGCAGGCCTATGCGATCGGCACGCATCGCCACGCGCCGGAAATGGACCAAGCCATCAAGGACTTTGCAGGCAAAACGGCAAGCGTTCGGTTCACGCCGCATCTTCTTCCTATGAACCGGGGTATGATCGCGACCTGCCATGTAACTTTGAAAGACGGCGCGTGTCTTTCCGATTTGCGAAAACACTACGCAGAGACGTATGGGGCAGAAAACTTCGTCCATCTCTTGGATGAGGGGCAAGTTCCGCAAACCCGTCACGTGCGAGGAAGCAATCATTGCCAAATCGGGATTTTCGCTGACCGCATTTCGAATTCCGCCGTCATCGTGTCGGTCATCGACAACCTCACTAAGGGCAGCTCAGGGCAGGCTATTCAAAATTACAATGCGGTGCAGGGCTGGGATGAAACCCTCGGCCTGGAAAGTGTTGGCGTCTTTCCATAAATTCCGCTGAAACATGAGCGATAATTAGGATGACCCCCCAACCGTTTTAGCGCATATAAGCAATATGTTGAAACGGACGAAATTTTTAGGATTCGCCTTTTGCTTAGCGGCAGGCTTAACACTGCAGGCGTGCCAAACCGTAAAGATGCCGAAAATTGATATTATGAAGTCGCCTGAATTTAGTGAGGATGCGGCCAATATCAACAAAGACTTTCCGCGTGTGAAGGATGCCCCGCAGGCGCCCACGGACATGCGCTCGGATAAACAATGGGACGATGCCGCCCGCGCTTTGCAAGCCCTGCGAGGTAGCCCGCGCACGTTTCAAGCTCAACCCGGTCTCACCGAAGCCGAAGCACGCGCTCAATATCAAGCGCTAAAAGCCAAAGCCCAGGCCTATAAATTAGACGATCCTGCGTCAGGTCCCGTCGACCTTTTTCCCGATTTCAATCCCCGCCGTTAGAGACGGCATCAGGACCCGTCGTCATGCAAACTAATCCCGAAATCCCGACGGATGAATTTTACCGGATAAAGCGGCTACCGCCTTATGTTTTTGCGGAAGTGAATAAGCTGAAAGCTCAGTTGCGCGCGGATGGACAGGACATTATCGATTTTGGGTTTGGTAATCCTGATTTGCCAACACCACAGCATGTCATCGATAAATTGATTGAAACCGTGCAGAAACCCCGGGTGACGGGCTATTCTGCGTCGCGCGGGATTAAGGGTCTGCGGCAGGCCTGCTCGCGATATTATGACCGCCGCTTTGGCGTGAAGCTGGATTTCGAAGATCAAGTCATCGCGACCATGGGGTCGAAAGAAGGCTTTGCCAATCTCGCCCAAGCCATAACGGCTCCCGGTGACGTCATTTACGCGCCCGATCCGTCCTATCCACTACATGCGTATGGCTTCGTGATTGCGGGCGCGGTCATTCAAGGCATTCCTGCTATCACGGCTGAAGAATATTTAGCTGGCGTGAAGGCCGCATTGGCGGAAGCCGACACCCCGCCAATGGCCATGGTCGTCTGCTTTCCGTCTAATCCGACAGGGATGACGGCTGACCGCGAGTTCTATGAGGAAATCGTGGCAATAGCGAAAGCGCACGACATTATCCTCCTATCGGATTTGGCCTATTCTGAAATCTATTTTGGTGACCCGCCGCCTTCCATTTTCGAATTTATCGATCCTGAAGAGATCATGGCAATCGAGACAATTTCTTTGTCCAAAACCTATTCTATGGCGGGATGGCGCATGGGCTTTGCGGTTGGCAATCGACGTCTCATTGCAGCGCTGACACGCGTGAAATCCTATCTGGATTATGGGTCATTTACGCCCATCCAAGTGGCCGCCTGCGCGGCGCTTGACGGACCGCAAGACTGTATTGACGAGGCGCGCGAAATTTACCGCAAACGCCGGGATGTCTTGGTCGAGAGCTTTGGTCGTGTCGGGTGGGATATCCCATCGCCCGATGCCTCCATGTTTGCTTGGGCGCCATTACCTCCAAAATTTGCACATCTGGGTTCAGTCGAGTTCTCAAAACTCTTGATGAAGGAAGCCAGCGTAGCGGTCTCTCCGGGGGTTGGGTTTGGTGAAAACGGCGAAGGCTATGTCCGCATGGCGCTTGTTGAAAATCAGCAACGTATCCGACAGGCTGCGCGAAATATGAAGGCGCTGCTGCAATCCGGCCCCGTCGCCGCCGAATGAGCGATAATTTATGCCTTGGCGTCTCGCGCTCTGTTCGCGGACGCAAATGGACGTATAGACACGATCCTGCGGCGCTTGAAAGCTACGCCGCCGAAACGGGGTTGCCGTTACTACAGGCAGCGCTCTTATCAGGACGGGATGTCAAGCCGGAGGAGGTGGATCGTTTCTTATCTCCGACGTTAAAAAACAGTTTGCCGAATCCGTCAGACCTAGTGGATGCGGATAAAGCGGCGAAGCTGATTTTAGATCACATGACTGCCGGAAAACGTATTACTCTATTCTCCGATTATGATGTGGACGGCGGAACGTCGGCAGCGCAGCTCATTCGCTGGGGCAGGGCGGCAGGATATGATTTTGGTCTCTATGTCCCGGACCGGGTGAAAGAGGGCTACGGACCGTCAGATGCAGCTTTTGATCAGCTAAAATCCGAGGGTGTGGACTTAGTCGTCACTTTGGATTGCGGCGCAGCGGCCCATGGCGCGCTGGAACATGCCGATGCGATTGGATTGCCCGTCATCGTCATTGATCATCACCAAATGGACCACACACCGCCTCCCGCGCTTGCGCTGGTTAACCCCAATCGCCAGGACGACACATCGGGCCAGGGACATTTGGCCGCTGCGGGCGTAACATTCATGGTCTTGATTGCTTTGCACAGAGAAGCTCGCGCGCGCGGGTTGTCGCCCGATATCGACTTGAAGAGCCTTTTGGGTCTCACGGCGCTCGGGACGGTTTGCGATGTCGTGCCCTTACGCGGCGTCAACCGTGCCATAGTGCGCCAAGGCTTGAAGGTCCTGTCCGCCAATCAGAACATAGGCGTCCAAGCGCTGGCAGACGTAGCGAGCGCCGAACCACCCTTCACGACCTATCATGCAGGTTTTGTTCTCGGCCCGCGTATCAACGCAGGCGGACGCATTGGCCGCGCAGATATGGGGGCGGAACTGCTGTCTACTGAGAATGCGCAGACCGCCTATGCGCATGCGGCAGAGCTGGACCGCGTCAATCAAGAGCGCCGCAAAATGCAGGACAAGATCCTCGCGGAGGCGCTTGAAGCTGCGCAGGCGCAAATTGATGAACCGATCATCATTGTCGCTATGCCGGACTGGCATCCCGGAATAATCGGGATCGTGGCGGGGCGGTTGAAAGACCGTTTTCGGAAGCCGTCCATTGTCATTGGGATTGACGAAGAGGCGGTGCCGCCTGTGGCCAAAGGGTCAGGGCGATCTATTTCTGGTGTTGATCTTGGCGGCGCTTTGTCGGCGGCTAAGTCTGAAGGCTTGCTCGTCTCCGGCGGCGGTCATGAAATGGCAGGCGGGCTGAGCATGGCTCCCGAAAATATCGAGAAGTTTCGCGACTTTATGCGAGAGACTTTATCTCGAGATGTAGAAGCCGCTCTAAAAAATGAGTCAACTAAATTGGATTTCGTTCTGTCGCTATCGGCGGTGACGGATGAGTTGATGCAGGTCGTTGAAACGGTCGGGCCATATGGCGCAGGGAATGCGCAGCCTGTTTTTGCATTCTCAGACCTGACTGTCTCTTTTGCAAAGCGGACAAAAGGCGATCATGTGCGGTTTACGTTTATGGATGGGGACGGGCGTTCCCTGAGCGGTATCTGCTTCCGAGCGGGCGAATCCGGGCTGGATGAAACCTTGCTGATGGCAGGCTCACAGCGGTTTCACGCTGTCGGGCAGCTCAAACCCAATGTCTGGCAGGGTCGAACGCGGATTGATTTCCACTTGCAGGACCTCGCGCCCGTATCCAGCTGAAATTTTGTTCGAAAGCCACTTGCCAGCTGACGGAACCGAATATATAGCGCGCTCCACTGACTGATGCGGTCCCTTCGTCTATCGGTTAGGACGCCAGGTTTTCAACCTGGAAAGAGGGGTTCGATTCCCCTAGGGACTGCCATTCAGATAACGTAGCC
>Ga0209831_1001048_pt1 | contig 26135 bp, 34 predicted proteins | sample Maine_Asex4_meta_FD_187451 | JGI IMG/M metagenome (GOLD analysis project Ga0209831, IMG submission 187451) | Marine algal microbial communities from Maine, USA - Maine_Asex4_metaG (SPAdes) (version 2) | ecosystem: Host-associated > Algae > Red algae > Unclassified | place: Maine, USA | collected... | reverse complement strand
GGGGGGTAGATTTTGGCATGGAATTTAAGCTTAAAACTATTCATTTTCAGCTTCCCATGAATGCTCTACCTTTTCTTACTTTCTACCGAATTTCAATACTTTCAGGTACTTGTGTCAGGCAATCAGGTCTACAACTGCAAGTTAATAGCTTGGCGAATTGAGAAAATAATTAAATACGTTTCCTAACAGTAAAAAAATCTGCAAGATCGGAATCAAACGTATTTTTTGATGTAGCTCAAAATTCCTCTCAAATCATATTTGTCAGCTATTAACAGTTGCTTTTGAATGTAATAGTATCAATATCGCAACATCGTAATCAACAGAAATTGTTAAAAAACAATCATATTTCCTGTTATTTTATTGTCACATCAGAAATATATCACTGTAGTTTTAAAAAGGCGATCGCAATTCATGCGGAACAATTAGTCGTAAATTTCTCGTTCGATATGGCGATCGGTATGGGCATAAAAAAACGATAAGCTCCTCAATGTAGAGCCTATCGTCTGGCGATCGATATTTAAATAAATTTTGAATCGCTCTTCAAAGCAGAAACTGAAGCAATAAAGAGCCAACACTACCCATAAATTTGCCGACCTGTCCGTGTCCTCCTTCCTCAGCAGCCATATTATCTTCTGCTTCTTGGATCATAGTCATTTTTGTTTGGAAATTGCTGGCGGTTTGCAGACCCAATTCATGCTCCTGCTTCTCAAACAAACTCATTGCCATTTGCGTATTGTTCTGGGCTGCGCCTCGATAATCAAAATTAAACTGAATAATCGCTAACCCCAAGTAGGCTGGGGCTAATTCTGGATCGATTTTAATTGCCTTTTGATAGTTAGCGATCGCACCTTTATAATTTCCACTTTCAGCTTCTCGTACACCCCAACGATGAAATTGCTCTGCAGACGCTGCGGAAGTTGCCAAACCTTTGATACCGTTTAGGTGAGCAGAATTAAGATCCACGCCGTCTAAATTAGCATTGTTCACATAGGCATTTCTGAGATCTGTACCTGTCAGATTTGCCCCTGTCAGATTTGCCCCTGTCAAATTTGCCCCGTGTAAAGATGTCCCTGCAAGATTAGCGCCTTGCAAATTAGCACCCTTGAGATTTGCCTGACTGAGATTAGCACCTGCCAAGTTTGCTGCTGCCAAATCCGAGCCAATTAAGTCTGCCTGTACGAGTCCAGCATTACTAAGATCGCATTCAGAACATTTTTTGCTACCTAAAAGTTGGTTCAGATCGGTCAAATTTTCTGCATGAATAGGCGCAGCAATAGTAGTTAAAAGCGTAATTACAGCTAATAGTTGCAGTTTCATAGAAATAGGAATAAAGCATAAAATAGAGCAGATATCCCGCCATTTTAGCCTCTGTTAAAGCGATCGGCTTGTGGGGATCTATGTTCGCGCCTTTGTGGGCATTCGCCCTGTTCCGCATGTACGTCTCTACTTACTTCCTACCTAGCTCTTTGGATCTAAAGCATCCCTAAGTCCATCACCAAGATAGTTAATACTTAATACAGTTAGAAAGATCGCCAAGCCTGGAAAAATTGCCATATAAGGAGCAGATTCGAGATAGTCTTTGGCATCAAATAGCATTCTTCCCCAAGTAGGAACATCGGGAGGAAATCCCAAACCTAGAAAGCTCAGGGTCGATTCGGTAATAATGGCGTTACCAACAGCAAGGGTAGCTGCAACGATAATTACGCTCAAAACGTTGGGCAATAGATGAATCCAAATCAGTCTAGCTGGTTTTGCACCGATCGCCCTAGCTGCACTAACAAATTCCATTTCTCGTAGCTTGAGGAAATTTGCCCTAACCAACCTCGCCACAGACATCCAGTTTAAGCCACCGATTAGCAATACAATTAAAATAAACACGCCTAATTCTGCCCCCGCCAGCTTTTTCATCGACTCGCGGAATAAATATACGATCAGCAGTAGTAATGGCAATTGGGGCAATGCTAAAAACAGATCGGTAATTCGCATCAAAACTCCATCTACAATCCCGCCATAAAAACCTGCGATCGCACCTACCAAAGTACCAAGGAATATTGCTACCAGCATCGAAGCCACGCCAACGGCTAAAGATACTCTACCTCCCTGCAAAATTCGCGCTAATTGATCCTGTCCCAAAGAGTCAGTGCCAAAAGGATGCTCCCAGCTAGGAGGTGCAGCAGAAGCCAGAAAATCTATCTTATCGATCGGCGTAGTATAAAACCAGGGTGCAAAGATAATTGCCAGAATAATGATTGCGATCGCTACTAAGCCAAATACCGCAGGGCGATCGCGCCTAAACTTGCGCCAGCTATCTCGCCATAAATTACTTTCTGTTTGCTGTTCGATTACTGACACTGACTGCTTATTTGGATGTTTTTAAGTCGTGGGAAATACATGAACTCAAGGTTTATCGGCTCTTGTGCGATCGCGGACTTGACTTCGCAATCTTACGATCTATGAAAGAGGTCTATTATTTAACTTCTTACCTTATTGAAACTGAAGTTATGCCAGTATTTAATACACCATTTTGGATTTGGCGATCGCATTGCGCTTTGGTCGGAACAAGATACATAAATAACTACATCTTCATTGATAATTTTGCCTTCAAGTACTGCTTCTTCTCCCCCACTACCCGCAGAGTAATTCTTATCTATCCTGTATTTCAGATCGAAACCATTTTTTAATCGATAAGAGCGATCGTAATTATTATTGGCTGGAACAATATTGGTTAACGTCATTCTTATATTTAATCTTCGAGCAAAATCAATCGAAACCCCATTTTCTCTAGTTTCTATCTTTGCGTGTCTGGGTAAAGGTGCAATCACTTCATTCCTACCAACGATAATTCTACGTTGAATAAGTTTGTTGCGTTCCACTGTGCCATCATTACGGGAACTGAATAAAACGCATCCTAAAATAGAGATTGAAATAAGCAGACAGCTATTAATTATACTTCTCTCGAAAATCATTATCGCTTATCTTTTAAAAGAGAAAGACGGAGAGACACGGGAGAGCAAATTTGTTTTTCACTCTGTTATTCAAGCAAACGATCCAAATATCTTATGTTCTTACTAGTTTATTCTGTCAGCGATCGCTATATGACTATCATTTTCTGTAGATGTCACTGTTAACAAAAGCTTTTAGTCTAATTCTGATTTTAGTATTTAACCCTCGGATCGAGTAGTGCATAAACTACGTCAGCTATTAAGTTAAACAGCACGATTAGGATCGCGTAGATAAAGGTGATTGCCATGACTACGGGAGTATCGCTACGGTAGATCGAATCAATTAGCAGTGCGCCGATTCCAGGGACACGAAATACCTGCTCTGTAACTAATGCGCCAGTAAAAATAGCAGGAATGTCTAAAGCAATTAGGGTGACTACGGGAATTAAGGCATTTCGCAACACATGTTTTTTAATTACGGCAAACTTACTCAAGCCTTTGGATAATGCAGTAGTTACATATTCTTGTTTCAACTCATCTAAAACCGCCGAGCGAATAAAACGCATTAATATTGCCGACTGATATAGTGCGAGGACGCAGATTGGCATAATAGACTGTCTTATTTGCGCCACGAAGCTTTGCCAGTCTGTTACCTGAAGAGTGCTGTTGAAAATAAAGGGAAACCAGCCAAGCTGGACGCTAAAAATGATAATAAAGAGTAAGCCTGTAAAAAAGGGTGGAGTAGAAAATCCTAAAAAAGCTACTGTCGTAATAATTTGATCCGTAAGCGAATAGCGTTTTATCGCCGAAATAATTCCCAAAGGAAAAGCGATCGCCAGACCGAGAATATAAGCCGTACCAACAATTAGAAAAGTAGTTGGTAAACGCTGCCAGAGTAAATCAGAAACAGGACTACGACTATTAAAAGAATAGCCCATATTGCCTCGAATAAAAGAGCTAAACCACTTAATGTAGCGAATATGGGTTGGCTGGTCTAAACCCAAAGATATGCGGATATTTTCCCTCACTTCTGGGGTAATAGCAGGATTGGAAGCAAACTCTCCTAAAGGATCTCCTGGAGCGATCGCCAAGATTGCAAAGATAATAATACTAATAGCTATTAGCGTGGGGATCGTTATTAGCAACCTCTTAATTAAAAATTGCCTCATGGTCTTAACCTAATCACTTTTGCCTCATTGCTTATGCCAACCCGTGCATCATATTCTGCATCATAAATGTTCTCTTCGGGTAACAAAAGTCTTAGCTTCAATTTCGTAGCGATCGCTAAACTAGATCGAATATTACTACACCCCTAAATGTAAGATGGATACAGCCAATTTGGATTGGGCGGTTAATGATTTACGTATATAGTGAGCTACAGTCTGGCTTTGAGTGGTTAAGAAAGTATCGCGGTGCTAACCCTAGTTTTGCCTGCGTGCTAGGTTTTACAGCGACAGGATTAATTTCTGGTATTTCCGCAGCAGGAGCGACTCCAAAAGATCGAGAATATACGGCGATCGCCGATGCGGAGTTTTTAGCTAAGGGAGTTCAAGAACACTACGAGCATCCTTTGCCAATTTTAACCGCAGGAGTCTCTCCTACCTTTATTTCTCGTGCAGTAGTTGAAGCTTTGGATCTGCCTACCTATATTTTTAATGCAGGTTTACCCCATCAGTCTACCGTAGACACCATCAATCTATCGGGAATTGCAGCCCAATGTCTTTCCTCTGGTCGAGCAATGCCGATTAAAAAAGTCCAGCATCTATTTAATTGCGGTTTGGAGTGGGGAGCGAAACTAGCTAAAACTACGGATTATTTGATTATCGGTGAATGCGTCGTTGGCGGAACAACTACCGCCCTAGCTCTTTTGACCGCTTTGGGAATCGAGGCTCAGGGAATGGTCAACAGCAGTCACCCTAGCTGTAATCATAGTCATAAATGGTCAATAGTTCAGACTGGTTTAGCCAATGCAGATTTAAACCAGTCTCAAGATCCATTAGAGTTGGTTGCAGCAGTGGGCGATCCCATGCAAATTGTAGTTGCGGGAATGGCGATCGCAGCCAGTGTCGATGTTGGCGTAATGTTAGCGGGGGGAACGCAAATGTTGGCGGTGTATAGCTTAATTGAGGCAATTTCTAGCTATCACCAGATCTCTAATAAAATATCGAATATTGTTGTGGGAACGACTCGCTGGGTAGCAGAAGATCCTACTGGTAATACAGTCGGTTTAGCAAATCTTGTTGGTGGAGTCCCTTTGCTAGCTACTGGCTTAAGCTTTGCTACTTCAAGATATCCTAGCTTTCGGGCTTATACCGATGGATATGTTAAAGAAGGTGTCGGTGCAGGAGGTTGCGCGATCGCAGCTCACCTCAAACAAAATTGGACTTCCACCCAATTGCTTACTCTCATTGAAAGTTCTTTTGCTCGTTATCGTCGTCTAAGAATGAATTCGGTAGCTCAATAGCTGTTCTTCTAAGGCAGCAATGCGGTTGTAAGCTGCCGTAAGCTGAGCAGTCAAACGACGAATTTGAGTATCGGGAGCAAGATTATCGCTGCTAGAATTAGCACTGCTAGTGCTGCTATTATCGTCTACCAAAATATCTTTGTGAGTCAACTGATATTCTGCTTCGCCAGCTTGTCCTATAAAACTATTAGAGTTAGAAGTAAAACTAGGTAGAGAATAAGACTCTTGTTCTGCACGCTGTGTAGATTTATTGTTCAAGTTTTTGACCTGAGTACCAATTTCTGAGGTGATCAAGTACAGACCATCTATTTTGTCTCGTAACTCGCTAACTTGCTTCTGTAGTGTATCCATATAATTGCTATTAATTGCGGTGTTTTTCTCTACCTTAATGCTAGGAGGATCGTTCTCAATTATCGCCACTATTCCTGATTCATTTAACAATTGCTCAACTTATTTTTATGAAGATTTTAATTTAACCTAGAATCGACAATCTCAAGACATAATTCCTGCAAATTACCTAGCTATATATACTCATTCCCAAAAAGGAAAAATATACGTTTTTTCTAAGTAAATGTACCTTAATTTTTTTGTTTAGAACAGTAATGAACTACCAGCAATCGCGACGCTATTTTCTCAAATCAAGTGCTGCTGTGACGTTATTGCAGTTGCTTGGAGGATGCGCCAGAGGACAGACAGCCTCGCAAATACTTTTGTTAGAAAACTCCATTCCTCCTCAGTTGATTAGGAATTTCCGTAAATCACTGACTAGCAACAACCAGGTTGAATTTAAACCCCAGACTAATATTCCGCAAATCTTTGATTCGCTTTTCAGTCTACAGCACAGCAAAAACTCAGATGGAGAAATTAAAAAAGTTATAGGAAAAATATTTAATAAATCTGAAAATTATCCTAGTTTAAGCACTTTGGGGGATGCGTGGTTGTCAACAGCAATCAAACAAAATTTGATTCAACCTTTGTCGATTAAATCTTTAGCCAACTGGAAAAACGTACCAGCATCTTGGCAAAATTTGGTACGTCGCAACAATCGGGGAGATTTGGCAGATGAGGGAGCGGTTTACGGTGCGCCATATCGTTGGGGAAGTACGGTAATTGCCTATCGACAAGATAAGTTAGAACCGTTAAATATTACTTTGCAAGACTGGCAAGATCTCTGGCAGCCAGAGTTGCGCGATCGCCTTTCTTTGTTAGATTCTCCGAGAGAAATCATTGGCTTGACTCTAAAAAAACTAGGTCAATCCTATAATACAGAAAATTTAGATTCTGTAGCTAACTTATCAGCAGAACTATTAGCCCTACAGCAGCAAACAAAATTATATAGTTCCGATCGCTATCTCGAACCACTGGTGTTGGGAGATACTTGGGTGGCAGTGGCATGGTCAACGGACATCTTATCCCTACAGAAAAGTTATCCTGAGATTAAATTTATAATTCCCAAATCGGGAACATCTCGCTGGGCAGATCTTTGGGTTCGACCCCAGCTACCAAAAGCAGTTTTAGTGCAGAATGATTCCAGTAATAATAAATCTGATGCTGCATATCAGTGGATTGACTATTGCTGGCAACCTGAAACAGCACAGCAAATATCACAGTTTACAGACGGCGTTTCGCCAATAATGGAAACTTTGAAATCAGATATTTCTCAGAAGCTTCAGAACAATGCTTTTGTTAACTCAGAAATCTTAAATTCTGACAAAAGTGAATTTCTGTTGCCCCTAAAGCCAGAAACAGAGCAGCAGTATCGAGATCTGTGGATCGAGACTAGGCAGTCTAGCAACAGCGAAAGTAAGGTAGATGGGTAATATTACGCCTCTATCAAAGTAGCAATGTTGTCTAACAATAGTTCTTTACAGTTGGCTAGGGCTAAGTTTCAAGAGATTTGGGGCTATGAAGACTTTCGATCGCCCCAAGGAGAAATTGTTCAGAGTCTATTAGAGGGTAAAGATGCCCTAATTATTTTGCCAACGGGAGGTGGTAAATCTATCTGTTTCCAGCTACCCGCACTGTTGCAAACAGGATTAACTATTGTAGTATCTCCTCTGGTTGCCCTAATGGAGAATCAAGTCAATCAACTACAGCAATTAGGTTTGTCGGGAGCATTGTTGCATAGTGAGTTACCTCGTAAAGAGAGAAAAGCTATCTTAAAAGCGATTGCCGAACAGAAATTAAGTCTACTATATTTATCTCCTGAAACTTTATTAAGTCCACCTGTCTGGTCGATCCTTATTCAGCCAGAAATTAAGATTACGGGAATTATTTTAGATGAAGCTCACTGTCTGACTCAGTGGGGAACTACCTTTCGCCCTGCCTATCGGCGCTTGGGTGCAGTACGACGTAGCTTATTGCAGCATAAACCAGAAAGAACCAAAATAGCGATGCCTTCGGCTAGCTTCGCAATTGCAGCCTTTACCGCTACAGCAAATCCCACAGCACAGTCAGAAATTATTAAAGCTCTAGAGTTACAGCAGCCAGAGAAATTTATAGTAAGCCCTTATCGTCAAAACCTGAGTCTGAAGATTAAGACAGTATGGACACCTAAAGGACGAAAAAACGCTATGCTGCGGTTTATTCAAGCACACGAACAACAGTCAGGTTTAGTATATGTGCGATCGCGCCAAGATAGTCAAACTCTAGCAGCCTGGTTTAAATCATTAGGCTACTCTGTTGCTGCTTATCACGCAGGGTTGATTAATACAGTTAGAAGACAGATCGAACAAGACTGGATCTCAGGTAAAGCTCAATTCGTTATCTGTACCTCAGCTTTTGGTATGGGCATAGATAAACCAAACGTCAGGTTTGTAATTCACTATCACTCCCCAGAATTACTGGCTGAGTATATTCAAGAAGTTGGTCGAGCGGGTAGAGACGGCAAACCAGCTAAGGCTTTGACCTTAATTAGCGAACCGACTGGCTTACTCGATCCCCAAGATAAACAAAGAAGCCAGTTTTTTACTCAAAAACTAGAACAGCAATATCGCGACTGCCAAAAGTTAGTCAAACAATTACCCCAGCAGGGAGACATAGCCACAATTAAAAAACAGTTTCCAAATGCAGAAATTGCTTTAGGAATTTTACACAGCCTGGGCGTAGTCCACTGGCAAGATCCCTTTCACTACCGCAAACGATCTAGTCAAGTAAAAATCGATCGCTTAATCACCAGTCAAAAACGCGATTGCCAACTAATGCAAAATTACTTAAAAACCAAACACTGTCGCTGGAAGTATCTGCTATATGCCTTTGGCTTTAAACAAGAGACACAAGGATTTGGCTGTGGAACTTGCGATAATTGTCTAAGTAAAAAATCAACAAAAAAGCGATTGCATTTATAGCCAGCTTGATTTTAACTAGCAAGAATATATATTAACATCATATCTGAAGCACGGTTGAGCATTTCCAAACGTTCTTCTATTACTAATGAATTTAAAAATCTTTGCGCTTCTTGCCCTGATAAATCCATTGAATTGGCTATCTGAGCTACCGTTGCCTCTTTATTCTCGCTAACATAATCGACTATTTTCTTTCTAACTTTTTTCTCTTCATCTTCACGCATACTAATGCCGAAAAAAGTCGTAGATACTCCTACTAGACCAGTAATTAAAGCCTTTTTGATTGGTCTAGTTGACATATCTAACTGGATTAGCAAAACTATTCCCGTACAAACAAAGGAACATATATGATTTTTTGGATGAAATTTATAATATCCCATTATCTCTCTCGATCGGTGTAATCTTGTTCTAATCGATCGATCGAAAGTTGTGATTTGAGTTCTGTCTAGAAACATCCCTTGCAAAGTTACGAGCGCCTTTATTCGGTCAAACGATTTGAGTCAGATTTCCACAGAAAGTAAGAATAAACAGGCAAGATAATAATACTGATAACGGCAAAGCTGATTAGACTGGCTTTTATCAAAGCTGGACTTAGTAATAAGCCTGCAACTATAAAGAGCAAACCGTGAACAACCGTGAGTAAACCAGCCCCTCGATGAGTTTTATGCCATGCTAAATCGCTAGATAGCGTCCAAAATAAAAAGCAGGTTGGTGAAATAAAAGTACTAAATATTAAAAGTCGATCGCGATCTAAGAATCAATTTTGTAAACTACGCAATCGAGCATTTTATTAGTAGGGGTTGTCATCCGATACGATTGTATAACTTTTCCCCCTAAAGATTCGGGAATTTTACGGCTGGCTATATTTCGGCGATCTACGGGATAACTAAAATAATTTAGATCGATATTTTTCTTCGCCCAGTCTACTAATGTACAAACGGCTTCTCGTCCATAGCCATAGCCATGAGCATCTTTTTTCAGCCAGATCCCAATTTCGGGAGTTCTAACTTTGTTTTCGCCATGAAGCCCACAATTGCCAAAAAACTCTAGGGTTGTTTTAGATACAATAACAAACTGCAAGTTATAGCCAGCTTCCATACCGCGTCTGCTTGCAGCTATAAAACCTCTCGTTCCCTCAATAGTTTCTGTTGGCGAAGGAATCATGTAAGTTGTAACTTCTGCGGTGAACTCGCGGAAAATATCACTGGCAAATGAATTGTCGATCGCCAATAGCTTGATGCGATCGCCCTCAATTGTAAGAGAGAATAAATCTGGTTGAGGAATCGAGAAATCAAATTTCATAAATGCGATCGCCTTTATCTTTCTGAGTGAACATAGTCCACAAAGTAAAACTTAGGCATTAACCAAAATTTCAACCCTGCACCAATTCCCAACCCTAAAAGCGCGGAGATAGCTAGATATATACCCCAACTAAGTCTCAGGCTATCTGGCAAAACTGCCGCTACGGAAATGGCGATCGCAAAATAAGCTACTAGTATCAACTGCAAACGTTGAATCGTCTTGAGAGTGTTTCGACAGCTACTACAGTGTTGAGTGTGTTGATGATAGCGATCTAATAAGACTTCGCGAGATTCTAAAGTAGGATCGATTTCAACTTTACCCCACGGTAGCTTTCCCTCACAGTAGCGATCGAACCAGTTACGAAACTCAATTACCAGCCGATCCGCACTGGTAGGCATTTTGTAAGCAGTTTTCCAATTTTTGTCCTGTAGAAAACTTTCTTGCTGCTTGAGTAAAACCATGTCGCCATCCAATACGGCATTACGATTTTGAATATGATCCCACCAGCGAGGAACTATAGAATTGAGTCTTTGAGCAAAATTGCGAGGGAATTGAGCGACAATGCGAGATTTACCAGGGGAAACAGGTAGGCAGTAAGTAACTAAGCCAATTTTCTTCTCTCCTCCTGAAAAAGAAATGTCATATTCTAGGCGACAGGGAGGTTCAAAAGTAATTTTGGTTTCAAACGGTTTATCGACTTGAGCCTCAATTATATCCATAGTCGAGCGCACGATATTTAAAGGAATCGGCATAGCGCGATCGCGATTTCCTTGAATACCATGATGGGCAAAGGGAACATGAGAAGGATCGGCAACATTTTCTACTAGTGTCTGCCAGTCGTAGGCTAAATCTCGTACTAATGATGACCATACGTAACCCTTACTGGCATCAATTTTATCCGACAGAGGTAAAGCAGTTTGAGCAGCAATATCGGGCGAATCTGCATCCATCCACACCCACAGTAGATCGTTTTCCTGACGGGAAGGATAGACGGTGGCGCAGAGATTTTTGCTTTGTTTGGAGATCAGTTCGGGATTATCCGCTTGCGGAATACTTTTACACTCTCCATCAGCATCAAATTCCCAACCATGATAGCTACACATCAAATTACCGTTTGCGTCAATTCTGCCTTCGCTCAAAGGCGCGAGACGATGGGGACAGCGATCTAAGAATATTTGATAGGTTGATGAGTCTTCAGTCCAAATTACTAACGGAATACCTAATAAAGTTGCTGTAGTCGGCTGGTGCGGATCGATATCTTCTATGGGTAATAGAGGATACCAGTGCTGAAAGAAATCAAACGAAGACATATGTGTTTATCCTGGTAATAATGTTTTGTTATGAAAAGACTTCTAATCTTTTAAGCGATCGCTATAAACTATTTTCTTAAAAAGTAACGAAACTAAAATGAAATCACATGCTGAATTATTTGAAGAGTTTGTCGATCTCGGCTTCAGACCTTATTTTTGCTTGAAGAATAGTGAAGATTATGCAGGTTACATACTGGAGATTGGAGAAGAATCGTTTGAATTTGGTATAGGAGGAGCGTTAGCACCAAAAGATCCAATTACGATCGAATACAGTTCCGTAGATTTAAAATCTTTAGGCTTCTACGATATGAATGAAAAATGTCACAAAAATGCAGTTTGGTCTGAAGAGGCAGATGAGTAGATAATCACAAATTACCACGATCGAAATACGACAAATAGCCAAATACAGTCTAGTAATCGCAAGTCACCTCAATCGATAATTGAAAAGATAATAGCATTTTTACGAGTTTTCTAAACCTTAGCAGTTGCTATCATTTCAAACGAAGCGGGAGGCGCTAGAGTCAAGCCTCTACGCACAGGTAACATGGGACGTTTGCTGGTTAGTGCTAATTCAAAGCGAGATAAGACAGTAGCGGTGACTAACTTCATTTCTAATAAGGCTAGTGCCGAACCAATACAGCGACGATTACCACCACCAAAAGGCAAATATTCAAGTTAGAATAATTCCGAGTCAAAAATCTTTCAGGAATAAACTGCTCTGCGTTGGGATAAATCTCTTCTTGGTGGTGTAGGTTATAGATTGAAACTACGAACCAAGTTTTAGCAGCAAATTCGTTACCCATAATTGACATAGGTTGGGTCAAAACGCGGGCAAAAGCACTCGCAGCAATAGGATAAATGCGAAGAGTTTCTTTGATAGCTGCATCGAGATAGGGTAAGTTAGCGATCGCCTGAGAATTGAGTTCGGACTCCACGGAATCTAATTCTTGATGTACTTGGCGATCGACTTCTGGTAAATAGTGTATTGTATCCAGTAAAATAGCCAGGTTAGCGCCGATGCAGTGGTTTCATGCCCCGCAAACAGCAGCGTAATTAATTCGTCGTGAAGTTCCTCATCGCTCATGCCTTCGCCTGTTTCGTCTTTTGCCATCAGCAATAAACTTAAAATATCGCGATACTCTGCTGGATTATGCAGAATCGCTTCTTGATTCAGTCGCTCATGCGGAAAACCCCCAAGATCGCGCTGAATCGCTTCCCTGCGGTCTTTTATTTCAGCTAAGATTAAGTCTCTAATTTCTTGTTTGATCCGTAAAAACTTACCCCAAGGACTGTATTTTCCCCAGTCTTTCTGTAACTTAGGAAAAAATATTAAACTAGAATTTAGGGGGTTATTAAAGGTATCGAGTAAGGTAGTTAATAATTCCCGTAGCCTGTCGTATCGTATTCCAGAATCAATCCCAAATATCACGCTTAGGATTACCCGCATCGTAATTTCTTGAGTTAGACTACGGACTTTGAAAGGTTTATTCAGTTCAATAGAGTCGCTTACCTTACTAGTTATTTCAACTATTTGCTGGCTACATCGATCTAATGACTCACCGTGAAAGGGTGGCATCAATAGCTTGCGCCGACGCTTGTGAGTTTTACCGTCCAGCAGTAATAAAGAATTATCGCCTACCAAAAAGCTCAAGATTCTATTACTTTTGCCAACACGAAATTTGTCAGGAGAGGCAGTAAAAATATCTTCGATCGCCTGCGGGTTGCAGGTCATAATCGTTGGCGGGGAATTTTTGAATACTATCTGATAAAAATCACCGTATTTTGCTCTGCGTCCCGCCATGAATTGTAAAGGACGCACAATACCATTTAGCTGACGAAAGAATCTAAGTAACCCAGAGGTGCTTTTTACGGTGGGAATATTATGAGAGACAGTAGAGGTAGTAGTCATAATTGCGATCGCAAAGCTTACTAGAAGGGTAATCGCCGAATAATATCGTTAGCTCGATTCTAGCGAAATACCAAATTTTGTATCGCCACTACAAATTGGGGTTAAAACGACGAATTTCAAAGCGATCGAATTCTCCCTCTTTATATTCCATCTCTTCTATCTGTAAGTCTTTTACTTGGGCTGGTGGCGAACCAGATTTCGCCCAATCGATTAAAGTGTTTACTTTATCGTCTTCTCCTGCTGCCAGAATTTTTACCGTACCGTCATCTAAATTCTGCACAAATCCGACTACACTCAGTTCTTCTGCTTTGCTTTGGGTATACATTCTAAACCCAACTCCCTGTACTTTTCCTGTTGCGATCGCCCGAACTTTTTTCATGGTTTTTTCTGGAAGATTTCTGTCTTTATAAAAAGAGCAAATGCCTATTTACTCCTACTGCTATCAAACTCAATAATCATCGGGTAAATAATTGCGAAAGCGATCGCTAAAATAGCTCAGCCTGGCTTTAAGCTCTAGTTGTTCGACCCCCCTATCTATATCGGTAATAAATTCCTGGCTATTAAATTCGGGATAAACCTCAGATATTTTTTCAGCCAATAATTGCGCCAAATCGCGATCGAACCATTGCTTATGCTTCTTCTGTGCCATTTTTTAGGTTACCCCCGATTCCAAATAGTTACGCCTCCAGGTTTATCGATTAGGGTAATACCTTGAGCCTGTAATTCATCCCTAATGCGATCGCTTTGGGCATAGTCTTTATTCTTTTTAGCTTCAAGACGCTGCTGCACTAAATCATCAATTTCGCGATCGCTTAAGCCACCAGTGTTATTTTCTGATTTTAATTGCGCTACAAAACCTAATACATCTGCCAGATGAACCAGTGTTTTCCACTGTTGGGCTAATTCGGCGGCAGGAGTTTTGCTTTTTTCCTCATGAACAATTAGATTGCTCTCTTTTTCGAGATTTTTAGCAGTTTCAAAGAGGACAGCCAAACCACCAGCAAAGTTAAAGTCGTCATCTACGGCATCTTTAAATCTTGTAACTACATCTTCATCTAAATTATCCGATTTGGAAGCAAAGCCGAGCTTTTCACCATAGCGATCGCCAAATAGCAACCCTTCTTTTAAAGTTGACCAGGCGTTAGTCGCACCAGTTAAAGCCTTGTCATTAAAATCTACAGGTTTACGATATTGAGCCTGCAAAATAAACAGTCGTACCGCCATCGGGTCATACTTATCCAATAATTCGCGGATCGTCGTAAAGTTACCCAAAGACTTCGACATCTTCTTACCTTCGACAATAATCATGCCATTGTGCAGCCAGTAATTAGCCAAGGGTTGACCCGTTACTGCTTCAGATTGAGCAATTTCATTCTCGTGGTGAGGAAAAGTTAGATCGCCTCCGCCTACATGAATATCGATCGTTTCTCCTAGTCTTTCTCGCACCATTGCCGAACACTCTATATGCCAGCCAGGACGACCATTTCCCCAAGGAGACTCCCAAGCGGGTTCGCCTTCTTTAGCAGCTTTCCAGAGGGCAAAATCAAAGGGATATTGCTTTTTACTTTCTTCTTCCCCTTCTACCCGACCGCTCGCGCCTGCCTGCATATCTTCTAGCTTGCGTCCCGATAGCTTGCCATAGTCGGAAAACTTCTGCACCGAGTAATAAACATCCCCTTCAGCAGGATAGGCAAAACCCTTTTGTTCGAGTTCGGCTACTAAACGTTTGATCCCATCTAAAGTATGGGTAGCGCGGGGATAAGCATTTGCTTTACCTACTCCCAAGCTTTCCATATCTTCAAAATAGGCAGCGATATATTTCTCCGATACCGCCTCCATCGACGTACCTTCTTGACTGGCGCGCTTGAGAATCTTGTCGTCAATATCGGTAAAGTTCTGAATATAGTTAACCTCGTAGCCATTCCACTCTAGATAGCGACGCACCACATCCCAGACTAAACAGGTTCTCGCATGACCGAGGTGGCAATAGTCATAAACAGTAATGCCACAGCAATACATCTGCACCTTATTCTCTTCAATGGTCTGAAACTTAGATTTACTGCGGGTGAGAGTATTGTATACAGATAGGGTCATGACTATGGTTGAAAGAAGAGTCTTATTGCAGACTCCCAAAAATCGAAGTCAAAAGTCAAGACTTGTCTATTTTTAGAAATTTAAATTTCTAAATTTTCCAAAAGCTAAGAGCTAAAAGCTGATAGCTAAGAGCTTAAAACTAGTAGGCTAGAACGAAGCCGATCCACATCAGGCAATTATGTCCAATCCTGCTTTTCTCCCGTGGCTTTGCGCCGATATACCGTACCCTCTGCATGAATCGCACGGGTTTTAAGATAAAGTTCTTCTTCGCTTAACTGATACTGATTCAGAGCCACCTGTAGATCTCTCTGAATATCTCGCGCCCCAGGAAAGTTACGATAGCGAATGATTAAACGGGCTAATTCTACCAATTCACGATCGCCAGGTTCGGATGCTGCTAACAATCGATCTACAGTTAAACGATCTTTCTGATTTTGGGGATGCTTCTGGTCGATATTGCCGTCAGACATAATTTTTGTTCGATACCAGCGTGGCTATATTCTCAACTATTTGCGAGGTTTGCTGCTTAATAATGGTAGAGGTTGGCGAGTCGAGTCAGGAGGCAGATAGTATCTTACGGGTTCAGTTGCGATCGCCTCTGATTTTTTTTCTCCCTGTCGCCAGCGCATAATGATACCCAGCAAGGCAATAAGTAGACCAATGGATAGCAGGCTTCCCCGTCCGCCGATTCCACCAATTAGAGCATCCGTTGCCCCAAAAATGAGGATAAAGCCAGAAACAGGTTCTTTACGATATACCGATCTTAGAAATCTTGCGAATAAAGGATTCACTATGTTTTGCTTGCTTAGAACGAAACTATTTATGTCTAGTAAGTTATCTCATAAGTTGGGATAATTGTCAGATCATTATAATCTTTCTGTAGTCAGATTTGCTATGGTACTCTAGTTGGCATACAGCACTATTTTGATGTGCTTTGTTGCAATAAATTTCTAGGAATTTGCCAATATCTTGCCTAATTGGTAATTTAGCTCAAGTTGCCCCAGTCATTCAAGCAAAATTTAGTTAACTTAGCCACGGTCTTAGCCAGATTTTGCGTTTTTGGATGTGTTGTTTTTGCCTCTGATGCCAAAGCCAATTCTCGTCAGACAAATCGAGCCGATCCTGCCAAAAATATTAATCCCGAACAAATACCAGGTTCAATTGTTCTTAAACGTTTTGAACTGGTTGGTAATCGAGTAATTCCTAGTGAGGAAATCGATCGCCTACTCAAACCCTATCTATTCCGACCGATTAGTTTTGTCGAGCTATTAGAAGTACAGCAGACTATTACACAGCTTTTTGTGAGCCGAGGCTATTTGACTTCTGGTGCTTATATTCCTCCTCAAAAAATCATCGATCGCACGATTAAGATCGAGATTATTGAAGGACAAATCGAAGATATAAAAATTTTTGGTCTAAAGCATCTGCGCCCTAGCTATATTCGCTCTCGTATTGAGCTGGCAACAGAACCGCCTTTAAATCAAGCCAAACTGCTTAATGCTCTCCAACTGCTACAGCTAAATCCTCGCATCGATCGCGTTTCTGCCGAACTATCTCAGGGAATCGATCCAGGCTCAAGTTTGCTAGAAATTGAAATAGAAGAAGCTAACACCTTTAATGCCGAACTGACCTTCAATAACTATCAGGCGGTAAGTGTCGGCTCGCAAAGTCGGGAGCTTTCTCTCGGCGATGATAACGTTCTCGGATTAGGCGATCGCTTTGAAGTAAACTATATTAACACTCCCAGCAGTAACTCTCTGGCAGGCTTAAGCTATGCTCTGCCCTTGAGCGCCAAAGATAATAAATTGCAGATAACTTACGGCTACAGCGATAGCTCGATTATCAGCGAACCGTTTGAAGATTTACAGCTCTCTAGTCGCAGTTCATACATAGAGGCTAGTTATCGCCATCCTCTTATTCGTACTCCCAAGCAGGAAATTGCTCTAGGATTTTCCTTTGCCCACCAAGATTCTCAACTGTTTTTAGAGGATGTTGGTTTTTCAACTTTAGCCAGAGGTACGGATATAGAGGGCATAACCAAGATTTCAGCCTTGCGCTTTACTCAAGAATATAGTGTTCGCAGCGATCGCTATGTCTTTGCTACCAATTCTCAATTTAGTATCGGTCTGAATGCTTTTGATGCCACAATTAATTCTGGTGATATTCCCGACAGCCAGTTTATTGTCTGGCGCGGTCAGGCACAGTATATTAAACAGCTCAGTAAGAAAACGAATCTTTTATTACGAGGAGATTTACAGCTTGCAGATCGTCCTTTAGTTTCCCTCGAACAGTTTCGGGCGGGAGGAGCATTAAGCGTTCGAGGTTACCGACGCGATCGCACTTTGGGGGACAATGGTCTATTTTTCTCGACCGAATTGCGCCATCAGCTTTGGGCAACATCTAAAGGTAATTTGGGTTTGGATATCAGCCCTTTTTTCGATTTTGGTCGAGTTTGGAACAACGACGAGCTGACGATAGAAAATAATACTCTGGCTTCTCTGGGAGTAGGACTAGAATTATTCATAGACAGTATTTTTACGGCTCGGATCGATTGGGGCGTGCCTCTAATTAAAGATAAAGGCTTTCAGTCAAATTCTTTGCCAGATAGCGGTGTTTATTTCTCGCTGCAGCTCAAGCCATTTCAATAACCTACAGCCTATAGCTAAGAACTACTATGGGCTTTGCCCATAACGGCTTCGCTCTAAACTATAAAATGAAAAAAACAATTGGCAATCGCTGTCAGACAATTGAGATCTTAGATTGACGCTCAAAAATCCAAAATAGCTATAATTATCTCACCTAAAAGTTAAGTATTCTTTATGCGTATAAGTTTGCAGGACGACATTTTATCGATCGATCGCGAAGATTTGCCTGAATACAAAAAAGGCGGCTCGATAGTTCGCAACAGTTATTTCTGGGCATTAAAAGCGATCGCCTGCTATACATCGAGAACCAAAAACTGGGAGTACGATCGCGAAGTTTGGATTGCTTTAAACAGAATGCTCATCTCCTTTACTGAGTCTGGATACCTAGGCGATCGCGAAACCTGTCTCGAATTTCCCGAAGACACCCCCATTCCCCCAGAATTAAGGTCTGTTTCTAGCTATTTCTAATTTTTACTAGCTATTAAATAAAAACTCTTTATCTTTTGCGCCTTCACGTCTTTGCGCGCGAAACATAATCTGCCAATTAAGCCAAAGGCAGACAAAAACGAAAGGTGCTGCCCTTGCCCAATTCACTGCTTACCTCAATCCTGCCTCCCTGTAGCTCTACCAAGCGACGGGCGATCGCCAAACCAATTCCCGTACCCCCAGAATGACTCGCCCTAGAAGGATCGGCACGCCAGAAACGCTCGAAGATAAAGCTTAAGTCCGACTCCGCAATTCCCACCCCCGTATCGGTAACGGAGATCCATATCTGGCGATTCTTTTTTGCTGCCTCGACGACAATTGAACCTGTCTCGGTGTAGCGGATTGCATTTCCCAACAGGTTAACCAGAATTTGTTCGGTGCGATCTCGATCGGCTAAGACGGTCGGCAAGTCCTTGGGACAATCTAATTCTAAACTAGGACCTTCTTCTAATAGCTGATCGGCAAATCTTTCTACTAGTGAAGCAAGCAGCGGATATAGCTGCAGTGGTTGCGGATCGATCGATAAGTATCCAGCTTCGGCTTTAGAGAGTTCCTGTAGATCGTGAATCAAGCGTTCCAAACGTCTGGTTTCTTTGATTAAACGCAAATAGAGTTCGGGGCTGCCTTCAATTCTGCCCTCGGCAAGCTCTTCTAAATAACCTCGCATCACCGTCAGAGGAGTACGCAGTTCGTGGGTCAAATCGCTGATCAGCTCCCGTCTTCTCTGTTCGACATTGCCAATACTGCTCGCCATCGAGTTGAAGCTGACACCAAGCTGATTTAGTTCGGGAATATTACTTTCAGGAACTCTTTCATTTAAATCTCCTGCTGCAAACTTTTGTGTAATGCACTTCATTTGTTTAACAGGCTGAGTAATGCGTTTGGAAGAAACATAGCTAACTGCTCCTGCTGCCCCTGCCCCTGCAACTATGGACAAGATAGCACTGCGATTCCAGGCATTTTGGAATCCCTCCACTAAATAGGTACGAGCCGAGCGAACGGTAAAAATACCGCGCTTCTCTAGCTGTTCTAGACGCAATACGAACATTCTAGGAGAAGAGACTTTGGCAATAATCACAAAGCTGCCCAACCCCACCATCATGACTAACAAATGGGAAACAAACAAACGCGCACCTAAACTTAGCTTGGGCATTACTTGACTAATAATTGTAATCGCGAACGGCTTAATTGATAACTTAGTTAATGTTACTATCCCACGAAGAAACAGGTGCTAAAGCTCAATAATTATCCTTGAATTAACTAGAAAATATAGTGTCTAGTCTTAAAAAAAATTGTATGCTATCTAACATTTTACAATTAATATTCGCTTAAATTTCAATAATATTAAGTAATAACTACAATTTATGAGTATCGCTTTTTGATTGTTGGAATACCTGTGCTTTTTCCAGTCCTGGTAGTCATTAAAGCAATTGGCAAAGTTAAAAATTACAATTTTATTGGAAATATTGCATAAACATTCAAGACTATCTAATCAAATATAGACATAATTACGGAACTTGTTTTTAACTTTAGACAATAAAATTGAATTTCAAGTAAATAAATTTATCCTATACGCAAAATTATAAATGTCTTTAGCTCAAGCAAAAACAATAATTAACTCCCCCGATTCAAAGTTCAAACCGCTGCATCTAATCAAACAGCAGTATCCCGATCGCCGTTTTCACTATAGTCTCAAAGATTTTTTCTCTTTTCAAACCGATAGTGGCACGATCGGCGATTGGAACGATTCCCGTAACGTTTTAGTCAGCGAAAACTTTATTAGACCTCTTGCGCGAATCAGGCGATCGCTAAATTGAGTCCGCGATTATACAAACCAGATATAAGATTAAATCGTAATTTAAATCGGCGACGACGGTTACGATAAGATTGAGCTAAAATCCGAAAGATTTTTAGACAACGAATGACGTGTTCAACGTAAATTCTATGTCTTGCCAATTCGCGGTACGGGTGCTAAGCACCCAGCCCGCCAGGGCGTGCTGCGCGAAGCGCTGTTTCTTTTTCGTGCAAAGTCAAACTTTTCTTCTTCGACTTTTTGAACGGTATGTAACTAGAAGCATGAATTTGGTTTATTCCCTGATATCCCTTGTCTGCCAATACTTCTATCGAGTCAATTGGTTTTACTTTACTTCGTTTGAATAGTTTAAAATCATGCTCTTTTCCTGTTCCATGTGCTGTGCAGATAATTCTCAAACTGTGAGTTTCAATCACTACTTGAGACTTTAGTGTATGCCTTTTCTTTTTTCCGCTATAAAAATTCCGTTGTTTTTTTAAGGGCGTTCAATCGGACTTTCTCCTGCATCAATGATGACGGCCTCCCACTGCGCATTTGATGATACAAGTGTCTTTTTGCCAGGTAAGCTAAATTTCCTTGACTTGATTAGCTTATCTTCTACTCGATGAACTATTCGACAAACCGTAGATTCGTGAATTTCCCATGACTTAGAAATATGGAAATAGGTACGATATTCGCGCCAATATTGTAAAGCAATTAACAATTGGTCTTCAATGGTTAGTTTCGGCTGTCCTCCTCTCTGTCTTGGTTTTGGTAATTCTTGCTTTAAGATATCTACCATTTCACCAAACAACTTTGGTTTCACACCACATAGACGTTTGAATTCTTTTTCTTTGAGATTTTTAATTTGTTCGTAAGTCATATTTTTGTAGGCGATCGCATTGTTGTCCTACTTTTCTCATTTTCTTGCTATTCATGCAAGAGGTCTATTATTGGTTTGATCGCTGGTCTAGAAGAAGAGGTTGGAGATGCATCGGGAGTCGTGATGTATAACATCGGTAGCAATGGGGTCTAGAAGATGCTCATTTTTTCCGTAGCTGGTTTCTCAAAGAATATGGCTACGACGATTTGAGCCAGCTCAATTTAATGTACGTTCTCGAAGCTTGGTGGTGGTCCTTTATCGCTCAAGGCTGGGGTAACTGGGAAGTAGACATGAGCGATCAAAAAAATGGCTTCATGTTTATCAATATTTTTGATTCCGCCGTTGCCAGAACTTTGGGTAACGTTGGTAAACCCGTATGCCATCTTTATGCTGGTTTGTTTTCAGGCTTCTTTACTAATCTGATTGGCAAAGATCTCGGCTGTATCGAACTTCAGTGTTATGCCATGGGAGAAACATACTGTAAGTTTTTACTGGGTAAAAAGGATCGTATTGATGCAGCCTCTTTCTGGCATAACGAGGGTGCAACGACGCGAGATATTGAGAAAAAACTACATAACGGGGAATATCTTAAGTGAGTAATGCCTGGAAATGTTTGCCCGTTCGAGAATTTATCGGTCAATGTAACTGGGAAAACGTTACCCAAGACTTTGCCGATGTCGCTCAATTCCAGCAGTCTTTAAGCAACTGGCAATGTCTGACGAGTCGAGATTTTTTCTGGCTAAATAACTGGTCGGGTCAGGTAGTCTTTACCGATGGTTTGAGACAGTCAGGTTGGCAACAGCAAGTTTTCGATCTAACTTTAAAAACCGAAGGATTTTGGGACTGCTTTAACTGGCTGGGAGAGAAGGAAACTCTCGCTCCCACCAAAATCGAGCAGATTATCGAACACACAGAGAAGGCGATCGCCGAAGTTGAGGAATTCACCCTCAACGATCTATCACAACTATTTTAACTATCCACAACAAATTCCATTTAAATCCTCATGATTACCGAAATTGACTCACAAATTTATCAAGCAGAAGCTGAATATCTAGCTCAGAAGGATTTGGGCATCTTTAAAAGCCAAATCTTATATTTGGAAGAACGATTGAGAGTCTACGAACAGCTTCGCGATCGAGAAGCCGAAATTTTTCAGTATGTAGCCGAACAAATTAATCATAATTTTCCCGATGAACCCGAACTCCAGGTCAAACGAGCTTTAAAACACTGGATTATTACCCTCCGCTACTGCGGTATGGCGATGCTGTCTAACGATCCGCTTTATCTTCAGCAAATTTTAGAATGGCTGCCAGCGCAGATCGAAGCCCATCAGACAAAAAAGTTAGAAAAAAACTTATATTCCTATCTGCATAAACGCCTAAAAAAGAATTTGGGCAATGATGATTTCTCAATTCTCCAAACTTATTTAGAGCAGTCAAAAAATGCCTTGCTTAATGGTGATAAGTCATAAGCATCATCGATTGGACAAAATTTATCGTTCTTATTCTCTTTGGGAAAACCCTTTTCTAAATCATGATTGACGTTACTGAGTTAATTTCCGAATCCAAGATACCGGGTAACTATTTTGCTCCCCGCGCCTATGTTCGGGGAGATTTTGAGTCTGGTTTAATTGAAAATCGTCAGGGCGGGCGTTTGCTAGCTATGCCAACTGCCCTGCTTAAGGGTCTATATCGTGGTCTGAACTCCGAATTAGGTTCGGCTACGGGAGTTGTTCTATATAACTGCGGTTATAAGTGGGGCAAAAACTTTTTTCGTCGCTTTAGCGAAGAAGTTGGTAGCTATTACAAGCAACCTGTAGCCGATATGGAGATGATTGAATTGATTCAATGTCTCAAACAATGTTGGAAAGCACATGGCTGGGGCATCATCGAGCCAAATTTCAACCACTATCAGCAGGGATTTTTGTTGGTAGAGGTTACAAACTCTGGTTTCGTTTTAGACAATGAAGCCGCCGAACGACCAAGCTGTTTTATTGAGGCGGGTCTATTAGGTGCTTTCTTTTCTGAACTATCGGGAACAGAACTTTTCTGTGTTCAAACAGCCTGTGAGTCTTTAGGCAGTAGTTCTAACTTATTTATCTTAGGTTTGGCTAAACGGCTCAAAGAAGCAGAGACGATGGTACAGCAAGGGCAAACTCATGCAGCGATCGTTCAAAGCCTGACGACAAATCAGTAGAGACAACTATTAATTATCTAAATTTGAGGAGTGAATAAAAACTGTGACCAAGACTGTCAGACTCGATCCTTTTGGTACCAACACAGCGATCGCCACTAACACAAACTTGTTGTCAGTGCTGATGCAAAACGATGTGGAGGTTACTCAAGAATGTGGTGGCAGAGGAATCTGCGCTACCTGCCATGTCTATATCAGAGAGGGAGAAGACAGCATTTCTCCCACTACCAAAAGAGAAAAACGCACCCTGGGTTCGATTACAAGCTGTAACGTCAACTCTCGTCTGGCTTGTCAAGCCAGAGTTGTGGGCGAAGGCGTTGTGGTTGAGTTACCCGCAGGGATGTATATTAGCCAGGATGACGATATTGAAGATTTGATCGGTCGGCGCGCCCAGGCAGATATTTTGCATCCTTTGAATGGCAAAACTCTGGTAGAAGAAGGGAAGCTGATTACTCGTTCGATGATGAGCCAGCTACAAACAACTCAAAGTCAAGTAAAAGAGTTTTTAAATCAAAGTGAATCTATATAAATCGAAAATATTATGTTAAGTCAATTAGAACAGCTCAGTATAACTGCCGAAGGTCGCTATGCAACGCCACAAGAGTTACAGCCCCTAAAAAATTATTTTCCGACCGTTAGTGTCCGACTCAGTGCCTATCAAAAAATTCACGAGTGCGAAGCAGAAATTATGGAGCAGTTACGGCTCAAAATGATTGAGAAACAGCCTCATCTTACTCAGCTTAGTTCTGTAAACGTTAAAACTCTTTGCGGAAGAGATATAAAGATTGTTTTGCGTATTGCAGCAGCAGCTATGTTAATTGACGATCTCAATCGCGTGCGAGAAAACATTTTGCTCTGGCAAAGAACTATTACTAAGGCTTTTAAGATTGAGGATATTACTGCTTTGGCTTATTCAACGATGCCTGAGATTGTCGAGCAGTTTTTGACTCCCGAAGAATTTACTCTGATTAAACCCATCCTTATGTTAAATCAGGCTGTGCTAGCCGACTAATTATATTTACAGACTGATTATTTACTAAGGTTAATTTTCTTTAATTATAACTACCTATTTGAAAGATCATGACAACTTCTACTCCCCGTAAACCTCATTGGCTGGATATTGCCGAAATGACCGCTGTAGCTGGCTCATTAGGCGGTTCGATCGCCAGCATTTTTCTCAAACAATTTTTGTGGGTAACAGTTCCCCTTTCTGTTTCTGCGGGACTGGCAATAGTCAATCATCAGCGATTAAAACAGCTGATGGAATCCAAGCAGGAAACACTTAGCGCCCTAATCGAAGAAAATCAGACTCAAATTGCCAAGCTCAAGCAGCAGTCTGAAAAGCAGCACCTGGACAGCACAGATGAGATTTCTGACATTAAAAAGACTACGGAGGCTACAACATCTGAGCTAGAGCGAGTAGATCGCGAACAAAAAACCAAACTAACTAGTGCCACTCAAGAAATAGAAATCCTCCAGACTTCGATGGATAAGCTAAATGAGCTTACTCAGAAGCTAGAACAAGAACAAAATGAAACTCATAAGCTAGCTGGAGAGTTAAAGGCGATCGAAAAATTCACGCAGATGATTAACAACAATCTTAATTCTGCTCAGGCTTACTATCATCGTGCTTCAGCATATCAACGTTCTGGCAACAGAGACAGAGCAATTGAAGACTTTAGTCAGGCGATCGCTCTTCATAAAGACTACGCCAAGGCATACCATAAGCGAGGGTTGCTATATCTAGAAATTAAAGAAGCGCAAAAAGCTGTAATCGATTTTCGCCGAGCATCGCAGTATTATATCGCTCAAGGCGATTTAGAAAAATATGGCGAGACTAGAGATCTCAGTCTCAAAATTCACTTTAGTCAATCTCCCGAAGATGGCAAGCCTCAGAGCGATCGAGAACAGAAAGCAGAATCTTTTTCTGTAGCTGTAAATAATGTATTTGGTTAACCAGATTACAGTAATAACTGTAGTCGAGCATTAAATATTCGATCTAAAACTTAGATCGAATATTTACACTTAAATTATTCTATTGTTTGCATTTAAAATTCTCTAGCTTTAATTGGATTGTCATAATATAAAAAAATTCAATTAGTCAGCGGTAACTTTGGTAAGAGAAAAATCAAACTACAAAATCTTAGACTTAGTTGGTAAAGGGCAGTTTGGTCGAGTTTATGCTGCGATTGAACTACAAAGCGGGTCGCTTGTTGCGTTGAAAGAGTTGAATACTAAGCAGTTATCAACCAGCAGCTTTTTACGAGAACTAACTTTTTTGGTCACTCTCGACCACTTTAATATTGTTACCTGCAAAGCCCTAGAACACAAACAAAATAAGCGCTATTTGGTCATGGATTATTGTGAAGGGGGAACTCTACGCAATCTTCTCGACGATGATGGTGGCGTCGATCTGGTGCAAAGTTTGCAGCTAATTATTGATGTGCTTCATGGTCTAGAATATGCTCACGCCAGAGGCATAGTCCATCGCGATATCAAGCCTGAGAATATTTTGCTTAAAAGCAGCCCTAGTGGTTATACAGCTCACATTGCCGATTTTGGAATAGCCAAACTCAATCAGGAAAAGAAAGAAGAAGGTATGCTGGGTAATACAGGCTCTCCTGCATACATGGCACCCGAACAGCTGACTGCCTGACACATTTATTTAAAAGCTAACTAGTAACGCACTTAATTTCGCGAATGCGACTGAACCAAATGGCATCATAATATTGCTTTTTAGCCTTTTTAGAAGCAAAGCAAAGTTGAGGAAT
>Ga0209831_1001045_pt1 | contig 26177 bp, 20 predicted proteins | sample Maine_Asex4_meta_FD_187451 | JGI IMG/M metagenome (GOLD analysis project Ga0209831, IMG submission 187451) | Marine algal microbial communities from Maine, USA - Maine_Asex4_metaG (SPAdes) (version 2) | ecosystem: Host-associated > Algae > Red algae > Unclassified | place: Maine, USA | collected... | reverse complement strand
CAATAATCTTATTCGGCGCATCTGCCAAGAGCTAGGAATCGCATTCTCGGCTAACCGGGTCTATCCTGGCATCGCAGACCTAGAGCGAGATGGCCAACTCGCCCCGCCTAAAGAAACGCTGGACGCGATTGGACGCCAGTTTGGATTTCGCTTCCGTCCGATGGAAGGCAGTGTCCGCGATCTGTTCAACACCGTTTCGGACGCTGGGCCGGTCTTGCTGATCAATCTACCGGAGGACAGAAATCAAGATCCCGCCATGGCGTTGGTTCTCAAGGCAAAACGCAATCACTTAACGGTCCACCAAGACGGCAGCGACAAGAAAGTCGGGACTCGTTGGATTCGAGCCAACTTCCCTCCGGAGCAAGGCAAGAATTTTTCGTGGCTGCTGGTACAACCGATGTTGGCCGCGGAGAACGCTTCGCGATTCCATTATCAGGGTTCGACAATGTCGGAGCCGATGAAACCGCTGCGCCGGTTGATTGCGTTTTTAAAGCCAGAATACGGCGACGTTAAAACGATCCTCATTTTTTCTATCGTCATTGGTTTACTCAGTCTGACGACGCCGTTAGCGGTGGAAGCCGTTGTGAATACGATCGCCTTCGGACGCTACCTTCAGCCTTTGATTGTGCTGTCGTTAATCGTACTAACGTTCTTGGGCTTTCGTGCCTTTTTGAATGTGTTGATGATGGTCATTGTCGAATACATCCAGCGACGAATGTTTGTTCGAACCGTCGAAGATTTGTCTTATCGGCTAACACGCGTACCGTTGTCGACGTGGAAGAAGTATCACGGGCCGGAGTTGGTGAATCGGTTCTTTGATGTTATCAACGTTCAGAAGATCACAGCCAAGATATTTCTGGATTCGTTGATGCTGTTACTGCAGACAGTGATCGGACTTTCGGTGTTGGCGTTTTATCACCCGTTTCTGTTGGGATATGACGTTGGTTTGTTGGCGCTGATGACTGTTGTGCTTTATTTCATCGGACGTGGCGCGATTAAGACCTCGATTGCCGAATCTCAGTTGAAGTATGAAACGGCGGCTTGGCTACAAGAGGTTGTGCGGCACCCTACGACCTTTAAGTACAACGGCGGCATGGGGTTCGCGATCAACCGCGCCGACGAACTGGCGTCGGAATATATCAATAATCGGCACAGTCATTTCAGGATTCTTCTTCGCCAGATTTCGTTCTCGATGGTGATGCAAGTCCTAGCGGCCACCATTTTGCTTGCGCTAGGTGGCTATCTGGTAATCATTCAGCAGATGACGCTGGGTCAATTGGTTGCGGCGGAACTTATTGTGACGGTGATTCTTGGGTCGTTCGCGAAGTTGGGCAAGGATCTTGAAAGTTTCTACGATCTGATGGCGTCGGTGGACAAACTGGGGAAGCTGTTTGATCTTCCGATCGAACCGATCGACAAACTTCAATTGGTTCGCCAACCGGGAGCTTATCCGCTGTCATTAGTTGATATGATGCTGGACAGTTCGCACAGCAGTGCATGTAACCTGTCGCTTGAGGCCGGACTCACGTTTGCGATTCACGGGTCAACGGAACTTCGGCGGTCGAAGCTAATCGAATCCATGGTCGGTCAACATAAACCTGCTTCGGGATACGTTCTTCTTAATGAGTATCGCATCGATACGATTAGCGCTGAATCGCTACAAGAAACGGTTTCGCTGATCCGCGATATTGAAGTCTTTGACGGCACCGTTGACGAAAATATCCGCATGGGCCGAGCCGATGTGGGGTCTGATGATGTGAATTTGGTGATCTCAGGGGTTAATTTGCAGAAGACGATATCCGGTTTAGAAGAAGGCTTGGTGACGAGTTTAAGTGTTTCGGGGTACCCTTTGTCGCAGGGGCAAGCTATCCGATTGGTGCTGGCAAGGGCGTTAATCGCCAAACCGGGCGTCTTATTCATCGACGGGCTGCTGGACCGATTGTCCGACAGCGATACGGCGGACGTGTTGCGTCGCATAAAATCCTTTCAAAAAGACACGACGATCGTGATCTCCACAGGTCGTCGCGTGATCGCTGACTGGGCCGATCAAAATTTGAATATTAGTATGCCCGTTTGGGAATTGGCAAAGGTTTCCGGTTAGGTTATCTGTGTCTACACAATTTTCTCGTTTGATAAAAGTGAACGAAGAGTTCGATAATGACAAATAGAAACACTTCCCGGTTTGGTACGGTTGTGCCGGACCAGCGCCAGTCAGCGACGCTTCACTTAGTTCAATCCTCTCGTTTTGCGAAACGGTTGGCGAAACTTCTATTGCTTGCGTTGTTCATTAGCATACTGGGGATGGCGTTTCTACCATGGCAGCAAACGTCTCGCGGCGAAGGTTCGGTGGTGGCTTATGTTCCCCAGGAACGTCAGCAATCTATTGAGTCACCAAGCAAGGGTATTGTTGCGAAGATTGGCGATGGTTTGGTGGAGGGGTCACAGGTCAAAAAGGGCGACTTCATTCTTCAGATCCAGCCCTTCGCGGCAAATATGGTTCAACAACTCAACGGGCAGTTGTCAGAACTAAAAACAAAAGAGGAGACGGCAAACGTTAAGGCAGGTGCTTATCGTCAAAATGTAGAAGGCTTCACCGAAGCGGCAGAATTTACCGTCAGTGCAGCTGAGCAGATGGTTGAGGCGGCTCAAGCGAAACTGGAAAGTAAGCAGCAATTGGTCGCAGCTTACGCGGCAAAAGAGTTACAAGCCAAATTAAATTACGAGCGTCAAGCGATGCTCGCCCAGCGCGGGCTCAAACCCGCGAAGGAAATTGAGAAACTAAGGAAAGAATGGGACGTCGCCAAATCAGAATCACAGTCTGTCCTTCAGGATGTGATGTCGCTGAAGAAGGAGCTGGCCGCGAAGAAAGATATGCTCGAAGAAAAACGGCGTGTCGCGCAGACCAAGATCGACTATGCGCGAGCTTTGGAGCAGGATTCGTTAGGCGCTGCGGCGACGGTACGCAAGGACATTGGCGCGTTGGAGATGAAGCTGGGCGAGATGGATCGTTTGGTGGTTCGTGCACCTCGGGACGGCACCATCTTTCGAATGCCGCTGTACGAACAGGGGCAAACGATCAAAGAAGGCCAGTCGATATTGACGTTAATCCCCGAATCCTCGCAAGAGGCCGTCGAACTGTTGGTCAACGGAAACGATATGCCTCTGGTCCAATTGGGGCAAGAAGTCCGCTTACAGTTCGAAGGTTGGCCAGCTGTGCAGTTTCCGGGTTGGCCTTCGATTGCGGTGGGAACCTTCAGCGGACAGGTCGCGACGGTCGATGCCACCGACAATGGCTATGGACGTTTTCGAATTCTGGTCACACCGACCGAAGGAGCGGATTGGCCTTCAGGCAGGTACTTGCGCCAGGGAGTGCGGGCCAACGGTTGGGTCATGCTGCAGAAGGTAACACTCGGATACGAGATTTGGCGGCAGCTGAACGGTTTTCCTGTAATTTTATCGGACAAGGAACCGGGCAAAGGTTCTGCAAAGTCAAAGTCGAAAGAAAAGTCAAAACCTCCCAAGATGCCGAAGTAGTTTCTCGAATCGCCGTGGCTGTGGGGGCCGCTCATAGAATGAAACCTCCGACACGAGGGCTTGTTGATTTAGCCAAATTTTGCGAACCAATCATCAGCCGCAGGGCGATAGCCTCCGGTCATGGCACGGTAATGGACGCTGTCGTGTGGCGGCTGATTGGATCAACAAGACCGCTCGCCGCGGGCATCAAGCGCAAAGAAGACGTTCGCGGGAACGAGACTTGCGCCACCGGTTCAGGGAGACGATGGTTCCCATTGGCTGGTCTGGTTTTGCTGTTGATGACGTTCTGCGTTTCGGGGTGTCAAATCAGTGGCGGATTTGATGAAAGTAATCAAATCTCTTTGGCCCCAGCACCTGCTCTCAAACCAGTTCCAGCGTTTAACGCCAAATCCTACAGGGCTCCCAACCCTGGTTCGACGGTAGACCGGAAATTAACGTTGCTCAATGGCTCATCTGTTTATCCCAATCCCCTCACCCGCAGCTTACCGTCACAAACAGCGTCTCCTTCCGGTTCCTTTAACAGCCCGCTGACCAACCGTTTGAGGGAAAGTCGATCCGCAGTAGCATTGAGTCAAGAAGCTGCCCCGACTGCCGTTGTTAATAATGCCTTCACGCAAAATTCTTTTTCGTCGTCGAGGCAGGTTGCGTTCCAAGGAGAAGCAGAAGCCCTTTCAGACGCAGCGAAGATACCTTCTGATTTGACATTACCGTTCGAAGATAACGAAACTGAAGGCGAAAAAGAAACTGAGAACGAAGACGGCTTGTCCTATAAAGGAGATCAAAGCAGCGAAACGTTAAATGCCTCTACCGAGATTTCTTACAATTCAAATTCGCTTGGTTTGGCCCAAGTTGTTTTGTCAGTAAAGCAGTGCTATCCCGAAATCGACATTGCTATCGGAGAGATCGAGCAAGCACAGGGTAAGATCCTGTCGTCTTGGGGCGAATTCGATTCCACTTTCGACGCCTATAGCATTTCCAAACCCTTAGGCTTTTACGAACAATATCGCAACGGAACCGGAGTCACGCGACCGCTGTACAGCGGTGGCGAAGTCTACGGAGGGTATCGAATTGGCAGAGGTACCTTTGAACCTTGGTACGGCGAACGCGAAACCGACCAAGCCGGAGAGTTCAAAGTTGGTTTCTCGAAACCTTTGCTGAAGGATCGTGATATCGACAAACGACGCGCGAGCCTCATCGCGGCAGGATTTGTGCGCGATCAAGTCGAAGCCAATGTGGAAACGCGGTTGCTACAATTCGAACGCTTCGCCGCGCAAGCTTACTGGGATTGGGTCGCTTCAGGGCAAGCCGTCGTGATTCAGCAGCAGCTGCTCAATCTGGCTCAAACGCGAGTCGAGCAGATCAGTTTACGAATTGAGCAAGGGGATCTGGCGAAGATTGCTGAGATCGACAATGACCGTTTTATTGCTAAGCGGAAGAACACCCTGATTAAGGCCAGACGTGGTTTGGAAAAAGCCGCAATCAAGCTGTCCATGTTCTTCAGAGACGGCAATTGCGAACCCGTTATCGTCGATGAGCAACGTTTGCCTTTGAGGTTTCCTCTGTCGGATGAGATCGACCAGCAGCTGATTCAAGGTGACATTGGCATAGCCTTGCAAACACGCCCCGAACTCGTGGAACTCGCTGCGGCGCGACGTGAAGCGTGCCTCAAACTTCAGTACGCAACGAACCTGTTGCTACCAAAATTGGACCTAAAAGGTTTTGCCGGAAAAGATATCGGTGACTTGACCAGTAGCAAAGGCGACAAGCGACCGCTTGAGCTGGAAATTGGAGTTTTCGCCGAAGTGCCAATCCAGCGTCGTGAGGGGGCTGGAAAAATCCAGTCTGCGCAAGGGAAAATAACTCAGATCGACGCGAAACGACGTTTGGTTTCGGACAAAATTCGAGCGGAAATACAAGACGCCGCATCCGCAGTCAACGCTGCCTTCAAACAGATTCGCCAGTCGCGCGAAAACGTGCGCTTGAATGAGCAGTCGTTGGAGCTCGGGCGATTGGCGTTTGATGAAGGCGACATCGATTTGTTGGCCCTGAACATCTACGAGTCCTCGGTTGCCGATGCGAAGCTGCAATTGCTTGAGGCCCAGCACAAGTATTTCTATAGTCTGGCCATCTATCAGACTATAACAAGTTCAGAAGCATTTTTGGATCGCTAGTTATTAACCGTTGGGGCGCTAGCCTAATCGCACTTACTTTAGCTTGATGTAACGCATCAACCCGTCAGCCGCCAACGGAAAAGCGTCCGGTCCTACGCGCCTAAACCGGACGCTTTTCCGTTGGCGGCTGATTCAAATTGGCTACGCCAATGATTTCACTTACTTTACCTCCAATCAGCCGCCACGCGATAGCGTCCGGTTCATTCGCGATAACGAAAAACCGGGAGCTATCGCTCGGCGGCTGATGAGATTATCAAAAGTTTCGTCTAAAGTAAGTGCCATCGGGCGGTAGCCTCGGTTCTTTCGCGCAATGGAACCTTGGCTGGCGCAAAAGCGGCTAGTAGAAACAGAGGAAGGAATCGTTCACGGTGTCGCGGATAGAGCGATCGAGCTGTCAGCCATTTTCGCGATGAAAATAAATCTTCAGCGTGTCGAATCCGATCGTTCGACTGTAGTTCTCTCGGACTTCAACGTGAGGTTTTGCGTCAAGTATTCCAATCTCGATATTCTGTTCACACAGAATCGACAACATTGATCGGATGACCAGCCGTGCGTGCGCGGCACCCTGACACAGATGGTCGCGGAAGCCAAAGGAGACGTGGGGGTTGGGCCGGCGATCAAGAATCACTTCATGGGGATTCTCGAACACATTTTGGTCGTGGTTTGCCGAAACCCAGCACAACCCGACCCGTTCACCCGGTTCAACTTTAACACCATGCACGTCGGCACCTGCGGGGCACACCCGGCCGATTTGCGTTAGTGGCATAAACACCCGAAAAAACTCCTCGCTGGCCAAGGTGATGCGTTTTGGATCTTCACGAAGAAACGCATATTCCTCGGGATGGTCGGCTAACCAGGCAACGATGGATGTAATACTGTGAATGATGGTGTCGCGCCCCCCAGCGAATGCCAGATTGGCAAACCCAGCACATTCGTCTCGAGTGAGCTTGCGACCACGGAACTCTGCCTGAACCAGGCTGCTGAAAAAATCGTCGCCGGGGTTTGATTCGGCTCGATCAAATTGCTGCTGTAAATAATCATCGAGAACGTCTCCTGCGTTGGATTCGCCCTTTTTGGGTTCAAACACATGCACGCCCCAGCCGATCCAGATTTCGGCTTCGGTCGTCGGCATGTTCAACAGGTAGGTCAACGCGCGTGATTGAATGGGGATCGCCAACTGTTCGATGGCGTCGAAAGATACCAATCCACAAAGGCGGTCGATCTCGGCGCCGATCATTCGATTGACCGCTTCGATGACATCAGGTCGTTTGGCGCGTAGGAAAAATGGCTGCGTCAGGTCCCGGTACTCTTTGTGGCTGGGTGGGTCGACTTCGATCGGTAGCTGCCGGACCGAACGTACGTTCTCTTCTGAGGGAATGGGTACGCGAAACGGTGCGTCGGAACTATACGTTTTCCAGTCCGTTGCCGCCGCCCGCACGTCTGCATGGCGAAGCAACATCGTGATCGTCTCGCCCTCGACGGGGCACTGCATCACGCCACGCTTCTCGCGTGGCCCGTGAAATGGATCGTTGGAAGGTTCCTGTGTCATTCAACGTCCTCGGAAAAGTCTAATTCTTCTAACACGAGTCAAAGCACTAATTCAACGTCCGCGTCGCGCTGGCATCGCTTTTTTTGGAATCCAACCAAGGTTATTTACGCTTCGGTATTCTGGCATCAGTCAGATGAACAATCAAGTGAATCACCAATGTCCTACATTCGTAATGGATTCGCCAGAATTCCCTCGGCAAGAAAGCAACGAATTTTGGCGAATCCCGTTTCGAATAGTCGGAGACATACACCTTAAGCAAGTTTCCTTGGGCGTAGGGGGAGGCGGAAGCCCCTTTCGTGTGATTTTGCTCTGCATTTTCTAGATACGCTGAGCGGTTATCGCTATAACGGTGTCGCGACTTCAACTGCCACCCAAGCTCCTTCTTCTCGCCATTCTCTCTGATGAAACGAATTTATAAAAGTCTCTTTTCAAGAGACTTTTTCCCTCACATCATCCGCCGACCCATCACTTTCGGGCCTCCTTCAAGACCTGCCAGAACCTCAGCTACCAAACGCTGCAGCCGCGCAAGATGCTGGCCGTGAATTTACTGGAGGAATTACAGGGGGATTTTTTTATGGACGTGCAGGTGGGCGACGTCAACTCAGGCATTGCGGTTTCGGATGATGTATCGGGATCAGGGTACTTTTTCTATTCAGATCAAGACGTACACCAGCGGTTCGCAAACATCGCGACTGATAACGCCGACCACTTGATCGCGACTCGACTTGATGGAGCCCAATGGCAGTACAACGACGATACCCTTGATGCCACGGATCTACGCTCACCCGGAAGTCGAAAATGGCCAGACGGTTTTCAAAATCTTCGTCGGCGACGAAACAGCATTTCTGCCTGAAGCCAGCAGGCGGGGACTCTCCTTAGGCAATCTACGAGACGGCAGCAGCAATACGGTCATGGTGGTCGAGACGTCCAGTGACAACGCGGTCCCGTGGACCCAGCCTTCAGACATTAACTTCGGTCCCAATGATCCCAAAGCGGGACTCGGTCACGGTCTGTTGGATAATTTTTCGATTTCCTTCTTCGACGGATCGGTTGCTAAAGTTTCCAACACAATCAGCGATAGCGACTTGGCGGCTATCGTAACGCGAGAAGGTGGAGAATTCCCAGATAATTCAGGGCTTCAATACGTTAATGAAGGGACGGTCACTCAGCCCGCGTTCTTCGGAACTGCAGGCGATGATACGGTTAACGTTAGCATCGGAAGCGCTACGATTACGGCGGTAGGTTTTGAGCGTTCGACCGTCCATTCTATTCATGGCGGGAGGGACTTTGCAAGCTTCAGAGATTCTGATGCCGATGATGTCTTCTCGGGCGGGTCTACCTACGCTTTTCTCAACGGCCGTGGGTTTCAGATCACGGCTTTGAACTTTGCAAATGTTATTGCAACGTCCACCGGCGTCGTTGACCACACCCGGTTCGCGATATGTCGCGTACGATTTTGATCAAGTTGTTGCGCGTTCGATCAACGGAGGCTTCGACTACTATTCCGCCGGATATTCGTAAAAACCGGTGGCTATCGCCATGCGGCTGATGCAATATCCGGGCTAACGCCTTGCCGCTCAGTTCATCTGGCGGAGCCTCAACCTTACGTCCGACTACTTGGCTGATTGTGCGTCGATTCTCTTACGTTGCTGCTTGTTCAATCGTTGGCTAAAAAAAACATCGACCGATAGCCATGGGAACGTCTTCTTCATCGCTGGATCTTCGACATCACGGCTAAGGTCGCAGTCAAAACGAGCCAGAATCGAATGTTGAGTCTCGCTTGTCCCGGCGTTGGTGAAATGAGATAATCCCCACGAGATGCCTCGTCCGTCGGTTGTGTTGGTGAATGCATCGGCGACACGCGGACCGGCGGCGATCGGCATCAGCGCCGCTGTGGCAGCAATTTCAAAATTGATCCAATCTTCAGCGTACTGAATCGTACTATGTTCGTTGCCATCAACGATCGTGAGCGCTGCGACGCCCTTTTTGAAGGGAAATAAAGTAACCTCATGCCCCGAATTCAGGACTGGGTTGAGAGGGTGTTTCTCAAACGGTCCCAGCGGATCATCCGCGATCGCAAGCCCGCCGGCGACCCATTTATTGTCAGGGCGATTAAAAGCTGATTTATAGTAAAGGTAGATCTTCCCGTTGTGAACTAAAGGATAAGGATCGTGGATCGCGAACTGATCCCATTCGCCATCGGCCCCGTTTGGGATCACAACCTTGTTGGTTGCCGTCCAAGGCCCGTCTGGCGAATCGGCGTAAGACAATGCGACGGGGCAATAGTCGCCGCGTTTACCGCTGGCCTCTAAGAAGGCTTGATAGTACAAATAGTATTTCCCCTTCCAAACCAAAATGTCAGTTGTGGACACCGACCGCCAACCGGGATTTGGTTTCTCTGGCCGCGGCACCGCGACGCCCTGCTCTTGCCATATGAATCCATCGGAACTGGTTGCGTAACCGATGTCACACAAATCCCAATCCGTCGATGGAATCGTGTCGGTGCACAAATCAGCACCTTGAGGCGGCGTCGGCGTGCTGCGCCGGGTGTACCAGACGTAGTACTTTCCGCCGGTAAAAATGATTTTCGATGGGTCTCGGCGCGAGACGGATCCGTCGCCGCCGTGGTAGTCGAGCCCCTTCAGACGCGTAAATTTAAAGCAAGAGCTTAGCTCATTGGTCTTAGGTGTGTCACCATCGTGCTTCAGCAAACTGCGCTTCATCGCGGCGCTCAGGTCGCGCTGCTTGGTTGCTTCGGTGACAGTGTAGGGAAATGCCTGGGTGGCTGTTGCCCCAGCTGCGGCGTCGGTCGCGTCTTGTGCGAAGCAATTCTCTAAGCCCATGAATGTGGCGAGTGAAACGGCAACCAAGGCAACTTTGTTTTTCTTCATTCGATCATTCCACCCCAAGTGAATTTGCTAATGGTATTTATGAAAAGGTTTTTATATAAAAACAGGATAGCGGTAGGCCGTCTTCATTCAACCTTGGCCGAATCGAAAACGTAAGGTTTTTAAGTGTCAGGCGATGACGAAAGTGTTAATATTTGCACTGAAGTTTCTCAAACCGTTGCCCCAATTTAGATCATTAAAACATGAAATTCTAATTCGTTTCCGCGCCATTGAAACTTGTTGCGACATTAATGATGCTGGCCATCTTTGCCTCCACCACCTTGGGTGACCAAGAGGCGGAGGCGGGCGAGGCCAGTTCGGTCCTTCCTGTGCCAAGTTCGGTAGATCCAGTCGCGATCGACGGTGCGAAGAAGCGCAACGTGGTCTTTATTTTGTCTGACGACCATCGCTACGACGCAATGGTATTCATGGGTCATCAGTTTGCTGAAACGCCTCATATGGATTCACTGGCTACCAATGGCGTACATATGAAGAACGTTTTCGTTACAACGTCTTTGTGTTCGCCCAGTCGCGTATCAATCCTGACAGTGCTTTATACATTCCGGCATCGCGTTATCGACAATTAACGGTTGGTTCCCGATGGCACGCTGTACTTTCCGCAGTACTTGCAAAAGGCCGAATACAACACGGGGTTCGTTGGCAAATGGCACATGGGCGGTCACAACGATAACTCTCGTCCGGGATTTGATTATTGGGTCAGCTTTAAAGGCCAAGGTCACTACTTGCCGCCAACCCCGAAGTACACGTTGAACGTGAATGGCAAACGAGTCAAGCAGAAGGGATATATCACTTCGGAACTAACAGACTATGCACTTGATTTTTTGATATTCAGGCCGATCCCGAAGAACAATACAACTTGATTCACGACCCGGCGTACGCCAGTCAAGTCAAAGAGATGGAGAATCGTCTTTATGAGAGGATGGACGAGCTTGGCGGTATGAATATTTTAATGAATCAGCCAAGAGGTAGATCCAACAACAAGCGGTTGCGTTCCCGTGGTGGCGAAATCGCCGCCAATTTTCCTGCTGCGACGGTTTTGGATGAAGCTGATCCAGGGAAGTAGTAACCTGATGTGAGCGGCAAGGCGCTAGCCGCCGGTATGCAGCGCCACGAACCGGCGGCTAGTGCCCTGCCGCTCATTATCTGCTCAAACCCACTCGACGACGGGCTTGAAGGCAAGCCTCTCCCGCAACCTCAAATTCAGCGCAGTTCTCAGGCCGCGTGGCGTAGTGGCGACATCGATAGGGTGTCCCTCGTTCGCCGTCACCAGCAAGTGCCACGCAGACACCATCGGGGCGCGGAACACAATGCTCGCCGTCGTCGCGCAGTTGAACCAGTTCTGGATGAAGCTTACGAAAAGGGTCTTCCGAAGAAACGGTCAGCAGATTAAATCCTTGACGGCAGCAGGCTCCGCACGATCCGCAATCTTCAATGGTGAATTTTGGTTCCCAGCGCTGGCAAGCCTGTTCGTCCGAATCAACCTCGGGTGAAAATCCACTGGGCGATTTTTGTTGAAGACACTTCAATCGCGTTTGCGACGTTGCTATGTCTTGTTCTACGGCGGCCCAAGCACACGATCCACAATTCAAATTGACGTCTTGGGCCATCAGCGATCCCAAACGATGACGAGCGCGTGTCAAACTCCACAGCGCCGACGGTTGTGCCGCACTTCGAACAGCATCGGCGATCGCGGCTGTTGCGGACAGGCTTCGTTTGAGCACGGAGTGGAAGGGTTCCAGGCGCGCCAAATGAGCACCTTCCTGAGCGATCGCGATGGCCGGATCGTCACCGTCTCTTAGCGGATCTTCGGGCAGCGCATCCCAATAAGGCCGCCAGTCGGTGGTCACGGCCATGAATTTTCGCAAGCCATGTGGAGCAGAAAGGGCTGCTTGCAAACGGTGAGCAGCGTATTCGTAAACCAAATCGCTGTCATCAATATTGCTCAGCCCCCAGTCCGACAGATGTTTGGCGTTCCTACCGGCGACCAACCAGTGACAGAGTTCGTGAAAGATCATTTGCGCGAGACAATCATCGGCGTCGAAATCGCAAGGCTGAGCAATTGTCAGCGTCCCTTGGCCATCGTATGAGGCAAACGCTTCTGCCGATCGGTTGATGCTCAGGCCCAAATTCTCAGCCGCGCGGATCCAAATCAAATCGACGGGGTCTTCGTAGTGATGAACAATGGAGCGATCGAACATGAAATTCCTAGGAGAGCGGGCAGTATTCTGCGAGCCAAAATTGTTTCTTCGTGAAATTGAGTGGCTGATGATAAAACACCAAGTACCAATCGCAAATAGACTCGACTGATTTGAGGAAGGATTGGGGCGAGATTCGAATCCGCTTTAACTGCCAATGGACGCGAATAAACGCGAATGAGATACACGTTCTCGGTATTCGCGTTCATTCTCGGTTTTTACGTCTCACTACCCAAGGTTGAAACCGGAAGCTCAACATCAAGACACAATCCCCCTATTGCCATCAGTTGTTTAAGCTAATTGTGCCATTAAATTCTGCGAAGAACCTCAGAATAAATTCGCGTTAAACTTCCAAAACTTCACAATGAAGGTAGTAGAATTTGTTCAGTCGATTCGGGGAGTGTGCTTGCGATTTTCTAAGACACGTAACCTCAACAATGCAGGTGATTCCATTTTAAAGAAATGTTTCGTCGCCGCTGAAATTGTAATGGCCAGTCCCGCCTTTGCTTCTGCTCAGGATATCATATGCTCCTTCAGCCCAACGGAAGTTATTACAAGCTCCAATTTGGACTCAGGTCAGACTGGCTCAGCCTAAATTTTCTCTGACGTACTATTTGGTTTTGACGCCATCGATCTCGAGTTCACAACGAGTGATTCATCTGTGATTAGGTTTACTGGCGGAGAGAGGTTTAATCCTACATCTAATGATACCTTCGTAGCTGGAACGAGGTTTGATTCGTCGGTGATATCGGTTGATGCCGATGGTAGTTCGGGTGGACTGTTTTCTGTGAATATTCTCCAAAAAGGAGTTGACCCCAACATCACTCCGTTCGTTGACCCAGGCTTCGTCGCTGGAGCCGGTTCTAATGGTGCTCTCTTGCTTGCCCGAGTAGATTTTGAAGTGGTTGGTAACGGCACTGCAGACTTGGAATTTGCGTTGGGGCTCCAAGGTGCTCTTGGCCTTGCGGCGAATGACTTTCCCCCGCTGAATCCGTCGTTTGGCTCTGCGACGGTGAATACATTTGTCCAACTTAATCCTTGCTGTCCCGTAGACGATCCGGATGAATTCTGTATCCCAACAGACACGGACGATAGTCTTGGAGATGTTGACTTAAGTGGTTTTCCTATAGGAAATGGTTTCATCAATGTTATCTATTTCGTAAACGCTTTCGACATCGGTCCGTTTATTGCGGTTCTTGCCTCTGGAGAGTATTAACTTCAGGCGGATTGCAACTTTGATGGAGTCGTGAACTTTCTCGATATCACTTCGTTCATTGAAATTTTCGGCGGCAGTTAGCGACAAGTTCCGGTGAGGGCATGGCGTAACAGGATCGGAGAAATATGTTTGATAGAAAGGTATCGTCAAATCATTTCCATGCTTTGACCTCACCACCGAAGAAACGTTCTTGATCGGATCCTATTTGAAGCTGTAAAGCCCCCGTGTCGTCGACGCCTTGGCAGATTCCGGTTACCTCGGTCGATCCCGTTTGGAGGGTTACTTGTTTACCGCTTAGTAAGCAGTACCGCGGCCATTCATCGAGGAAGTTCTTGCCGGCTGCGAATGATTTTACCAAATCTTCAAAGTGGTGCACAAAGGATCGAAGGATCTCGAGTCGCTCGAATTCCGTTTCTGACTGGTCGGCCAGCGCGATGCCTGTTCCCTGCAGGTCTTGTGGCGCGTGCGTAAACCGATTGTTGACGTTGAGTCCGACTCCGATGATCGCATGGTGCGAGGATTGAGATGGAACTTCGGTCAGTACTCCGGCCAGTTTTCGCTGGTTTAAGTAAACATCATTGGGCCACTTCAGGTGGAAATCACCCGACGGCAGGACCTGCTGGCCTGTGCGTGCGATCGCCATCCCGGTTAGCAGCGGTAACAATGGTTTTTGCTGAGCAGAGAACGCAATCTCAAGGAAATTGACAACCACGGAGAAGGTTAGACTCCCCCGCGCGGACCACCAATAGTTGTCTCCCCGGCCGCGGCCGGCAACTTGATCTTCGGCATATAGCAAACAGGGCGTAACAAGCGAATCTTCAGATGCCAGCAAATCTATGGCGCGAGTATTTGTCGAATCGGTTTCGGTAAAGTGTTTAACGCTTCGCAGAAACGTATCGCTCACCAGTGATTCCAGATCAGACTTGCGGATTGAGTTGGTTGGGGACAATTAGCACCGATTGTTAGAAAATAGAAATCAGCCGACAACGGAAAAGCGTCCGGTCCATCCATGGCTACGAAGGACCGGGGGCTATCGCCCAGCGGCTGTTAAGAAGATCCGTTGGATCATCTAAAGTAAGAGCTGTCGGGTAACCGCCCTGCCGCCAATAGGTTTTCACTGGAACTCGACCATCAGGTCACCCGTTTCTACTTGAACACCGGGTTCGACGTGGACCTTGGCGACCGTTGCATCAAGTTCGGAGTTGACGGTCGTCTCCATCTTCATCGCTTCCAACGTTATCAGTTTCTGACCCTTGATGACTTTGTCTCCGGCCTTCACAGCAACGGTCACGATCATCCCCGGCATCGTCGAACCGACGTGCTTCATGTTTGCGGCATCGGCTTTGGCTCGCGAAGCCGATAAGTTATCAAGCGAACGGTCGATCACAGAGGCGTCACGAGGTTGTCCGTTCAATTCAAAGAAAACCTTGCGGCTTCCATCAGCGCTGCCGCCGTCGACCGTTAAGAATTTAACGATCAGCGTTTTCCCTTTTTCAATGACAACTGTAAATTCTTCTTCGGGTGACAGCCCAAAGAAGAAGTAAGGCGTGGGAATGCAACTTACGTTTCCGTATTTCTTATAATGTTCAATGTAATCTTTGTAGACTTTTGGATACAGCAGATACGTCACGATCTCGCGCTGCGTTGGTTCGTGGCCTAGGAAAGCTGCGACTTCTGCGCCTGCTGCTGCAAAGTCAGCCGGAGGCAACGTTTCGCCCGGTCGACCGACAACCGGTTCTTGGTCCTGCAAAACTCGTTTGATTAACTTGGGTTCAAATCCGCCTGGGGGTTGCCCCATCATGCCGCCGACCAGATCAATCACCGATTGTGGGAACGCAAATTCGCGCGATTCGTCCAAAACGGTATCGGTGGTGAAGTCATTGGCCACCAAAAACAACGCCAAATCACCGACGGCTTTGGACGTCGGGGTCACTTTGACAATGTCGCCCAGTAATTGATTGCAATCGGCGTAGATGCTGCAGACTTCTGACCAGCGATCGGCTAAACCCAACGCTTGGGCTTGAGCGAACAAGTTGGTGTATTGGCCGCCGGGCATTTCATGGTTATACAAATCGGCGGTCGAAGGAAGCACCATCGTTTCAAACGGAGCATAAAACTCGCGAGTGCAACGCCAGTACTCGGCGATTTCATCCAGTGCACCCTGATCTAAACCCGTGTTTCGATCGGTGAACTCCAGCGACGCCATCAGCGTGTTCATGTTCGGCTGTGACGTGTTGCCCGACATCGGCGCCATCGCAGCGTCGGCAATGTCGAGATCGTTTTCGGCGGCTTTGAGGATCGAGGCCGCTTGAATTCCGGCTGTGTCGTGAGTGTGGAAGTGGATGGGGATGCCGACTTCTTGCTTTAGAGTTTTCACCAGCAGCGCCGCAGCATCGGGCTTACAGAGTCCCGCCATATCCTTAATAGCGAGGATATGAGCTCCCATCTTCTCCAGCTCTTTCGCCAGATTCACGTAGTACTTTAGATCGTACTTGGTGCGTTTGGGATTGAGAATGTCGCCGGTGTAGCAGATTGATGCTTCGCAAATGGCGCCGGTTTCCAATACCGCGTCCATCGCCACCTTCATGTTGGGCGTCCAGTTAAGCGCGTCGAAGACACGAAAAACATCCAGACCTGCATCGGCCGTTTCCTTGACAAAGGCTTGCACAACGTTGTCGGGATAGTTCGTGTACCCAACGGCGTTTGATGCCCGTAGTAGCATCTGCAACAAAATGTTGGGAACCTTTGCGCGGATATCTGCCAACCGTTGCCAAGGATCCTCTTTTAAAAATCGCATGGAGGTGTCAAAAGTCGCCCCGCCCCACATCTCTAGGGAGAAAAGATCCGAGGCCCGCATCGAGTACGCCTGCGCGACGTTGAGCAAGTCATGCGTTCGAAATCGGGTCGCATGCAAGGACTGGTGTGCATCGCGGAAAGTCGTATCGGTAATGAACAGGCGCTTTTGCTCTCTGACCCACTGCGTAAATTTTTCAGGTCCAAGCGCTTTGAACTTGTCACGCGTCCCTTTGGGAATAGGCACCGCGCGGTCGAAGTTAGGAATGGGGGCCGCATCGCGGCGAGTGGCGACCGCCCTGCCCTTGACCAGTTCGTTTCCATTGACGATTACGTCACCAAGAAACGTCAACAGTTTGGTGGCGCGATTTTTCCTCACCGGAAAATCGAATAGGGCCGGAGTCTTATCAATGAATCGAGTTGTGCAGTCACCGTCTGCAAAGGTTGGATGATCGAGCAGCTTCAGCAAGAAAGGGATATTGGTCTTCACGCCGCGAATTCGAAATTCCATCAAGCAACGTTTGGCGCGTTGGATGGCGTCGGGGAATTTTGTTCCTCTGACGGACAGCTTCACCAACATGGAATCATAAAACGGGTTAACAACGGCTCCAGAATACGCCGAACCCGCATCCAATCGTACACCTGCCCCGCCAGGAGAACGGTAGTGCACCACCCGTCCGTAGTCAGGCATGAAGTTGTTCGTCGGATCTTCGGTGGTGATCCGACATTGCAGTGCGAAACCGTTGGTTTTGACCGCTTCTTGACTGCCAAGTCCGATCGCGTCGTCACTCAGTGGTATCCCTTGGGCGACCATAATCTGCGTTTTCACGATATCCACACCGGTGACTTCCTCGGTGACGGTATGTTCTACCTGAATGCGTGGATTTACTTCGATAAAATAGAATTTGTTCGTGTCTGCATCGACGAGAAACTCAACCGTGCCAGCGTTCTGATAGCTGACCTCTTTGCCAATCGCGATGGCCGCGTCACAAAGAGCTTGCCTGACCTCGGGAAGTAAATTGGGCGCTGGGGCAAGCTCGACCACTTTTTGATGTCGGCGTTGGACAGAGCAATCTCGTTCGAACAAGTGAACGAGATTTCCATGGGTGTCTCCGAGGAGTTGGATTTCGATGTGGCGAGCGTTCTCGATGAACTTTTCGACAAAGACTTCGGAGCTGCCGAATGCGGATAACGATTCGCGCGTCGCTTGTTCGAACGCGGAATCGAATTCATCTTCGTTATTCACAACCCGCATCCCGCGTCCACCGCCGCCGTGGGACGCTTTGAGAATCAAAGGGTAACCAAGGTCATTGGCTTGCTTGTGTCCAGACGCCATATCGGTGATGGCTGAGTCGGTTCCGCTGAGAACGGGTACGTTGGCGGCTTTGGCAATCAAACGCGCCGATGTTTTGTCGCCAAGTTTCTGTAGTGTGTCCAACGTCGGACCGACGAAGATAATTCCATTGTCCTGACAGGCCTTAGCCAGATCAGGATTCTCGGATAAAAAACCGTAGCCCGGATGGATGGCATCCACGTTGTGATCCAAACACAATTGAATCAACGCCGGAATGTTCAGATAGGACTTGATCGGTTCACCAGGACTTCCAATCTGATAGGCCTCATCGGCTTTGAATCGGTGCAGCGCGTAACGATCTTCATGTGCGTAGACGGCAACGGTGCTCAGGCCCAGCTCCGTGGCGCTTCGGAAGACTCTGATAGCGATTTCACTTCGGTTGGCAACAAGAAGTTTTTTGATCTTTTTCATAAATATCTATGCGGCAAACGATCGACGATGAAGGGGGATGAAGGGGGATGAAAAACGGCGGAAGGTCACCTACGGGGTTGAAAACGACCAAACATGCCGGTTTGTTGTAGGAATGGCTACCAAGATACTTTACCTTCGAGATTTTTGCACTCCAAGTCCACATGGATTTTGATTTCCTGAGGAGAAAAGTGAACGCCTGACAACCTGTAATCCGTTGACATTTCCCATCGACGAACGAGGCAACGCGGATTGGGTGTCCTTGCCTATTTCACGATCAGTTCGTCGACGCAGAGACCATTTCCGGCCAATGGCGTCAGCCGAATGGTTATTCTCGAAATACCATTCAACGAATTTCTTGCCCGTGCTGGCTTTGCCAAATTTGACGTGGCCTTTGCCATGGGAGACTTTACCTGCGGTAGAAGAGGAACGTGGTAGCCAGTCGTCAACATCTCTTGAGTTTGCTTCGGTTTCTTAACTCAAGTATGATAATTTCCATCAGATGTCACTGTTCGCTTTTTTCGGTTTGCCAGTTCTTGTTATGACGATTTTTCTTCGATCACGTCTGCCCCTAATCATCTTTTTGATTGCCTTGTGCGGAACGAACAGCGGCTGCGACTTAGGCACTTACGCTCAGCGCGCAGAAAGTTCGAGCCAAGGTCATGTGACGCCGAAGGTTGTTGCTCCCACAACGAACTCCGATGAGTAAGAAAAGAGACCGGACGGTTCCGTCATCGTGGGGAGTTGGTCAATGGACGCAAGGGCTTCGGCGGACCTAATTAAACGCAAGGTGAACCCGATCATCACCGGGGGGCCAGATGTTCATAACAAAATTATCGATGCGTTCAGAAAGGGGAGTATGGATTTTGAATTGAAAGCAGACGGCACCTTTACTTGAGTTGGGGTGGTGGATTCGAAAACCAATAACTTTACAGGTAGTTGGAGGGTGAATGGACACCAGATATCTATCAATCAACCTCACAAGAATGGTTCGCCTGCAAAGGATAGCTTGTTGGGCACGGTGAGCGGCAACAAGATGGACCTTGAGGCGAAAGTGGGTGCCGACTCGGTGTCACACCTATTACGACGAAGGTAATTGGCTTAGGTTCGAGAGCCAGCGGTGTTGGCTTTCTCAGCTATCTTTCTTCTCTTTTTGGCCGACGCTTTTTTGGCAGCTTGCTCCTTAAGCACTTTGGCCTTCGCTTCCCAATCAATGTTGAAGATGGCCAAAATGTTGCTGAGGGAATTCCGCCAACGAGCACCATTGGGCATGTCGGTGCAGGAAGGGAGGGGCGTTTGACACCGCCCACCGATGGGCAAAACGACTTTGGGGCAATCCTTCGGATACGGGAATGGATAGAGCAGTTGGCTCGCATCGTTCGGTTGCCGAAGACGGTTCGATGACCTGCCGCTGGGTCATTCCCTATCAGAAGACCGGTAAGGTCTCGTTGGTGAACTTTGGGGACGATCCGGTATCCGCGTCGCTCGCCGTGAAAACGGGCGACTGGACTTGGGATGAAACTCAATGTACTTTCACGCAGGTTGGCGCGGGCAATATCCGGTAGCAACACGCCCTTATTCCGACTGGAACTATGGCACGCTCAAAGAGCGTGTTGTTTACGTCGGCGATACCTTGACAATTATGAACCCGGTGAAAAAGTAGTGGGGGAAGGCGACGAAAAGATCTGGGTTGATGGAGAGGACTTTCCCTCCATTTTCTGCACTGGAACCGACGACTACTACGCCTACTCTTGGGGTGGCCGGAGCACGGATTTCTACGAGCATCCGTTTCACGCTCAATCTCGTTGTAACGTCTATAATAAATCGAGTCGCAAAACGGCCGACCAAAAGAGCACGCAGGGATACAGCACCGAGACTCGAAGTTGTGCACTCGACACGATGCCCTTTGGCAGTTCGCTTCAGTTAAATATGGATGTCTGGTCATAAACTGACTGTGAGATGGGATACGGTGTTGGGGCGTCCTGGTACGGTTTTGCCGATACCATTTCCAACCGAAAACCGGAGCTCGTTGAAGTGCTGAACGTTCCGCCGTTACCGAAATTCGAGTAGTTCATTTGCACGGTGGCGTGAGCGGCAAGGCGCTAGCCGCCGGTTCGTTGGGCAATCTACAGCCGGCTAACGCCTGAGAAATCGGACACCACTAAACCAAGTTATGTGAAAAAGGTCGTCTCGATAGAGACGCCCTTTTTAATGAACAGAATGCTTTTTAAGTGGTTCGCAATTCCAGCTAACCTCCAAGGCTGTCACTTTGATTTCAGCTTTATCTCGAACGGTTCATCATCGTCGGAGATTGTGCGTTGCAAGGCAGAAGCCTTCAGTCTGGAGTACTTCTTAGGAATTAGCGTCATCTCTGGATAAAGCTCAGGCGTCGTCATCACCGATATTTTGACTATCCCGGTGGGAGCGGAACTTACATCAAACTGTCCGCTATCATCAAGGCCTACCGAAGTTCGCATGCGTGGATTCTCGACCGATTGAAACTTCACTGTCCCACCACCAGTTAACGGTTCTCCGTCCTAGGTTACCGATTCTTTTTCAGACCCTCGGCTTTCAATGGCATTAGGTTTTTCTCCGCAACTAGCAAGCGTAACTAGACAACCCGAAAAAATCCCAACACAGAACAACCCAAACATTATTTATGATCTCCTAGGTACCCAAAACTAAATTTCCAACGCGGAAATTTTAACAATCAAAAGTCACCTAGAACCTGTCCATCGCGAGGCAGAATGAGATTAAACCAAGTATCTAGACCAATTTCACCTGAGAGGCCACGAACGCTGCCATCAAGCAAAGCAATGTTCATCACCGAATGCAAACCTTGAGTAGTATTGGGATTGCATTCGTTGTTGCTGTTTGGCGTCAAGCTCGGACGAATTTGCGGAGGCGAAATCACAGGAACAGGAGGTTCTTCATTGTCGTTCCAAGCGAATATTGGATTCCTGTTATTTGCCCCTACCCCATGAAGTGCTGTTCGAGCCCAAGTTGAATTGGCTGGTATACGGCCACCAGCCCTAGCCGTTTCCATAGATAAGGTTGAATTGTACCTCTCCGCAAAAACGATGGTGTTGGTGGTTCCGTCGGAGATGCCAGCGATTGTCGGATAGGAGGTGTAGTTCGGCTGGCCTTCAAGATGATGATGCAGTGCTTGGACATTGGCTGGATAGTTGGTCACACTCATAAATTGCCCGCTCCTACGCCACTCTTCGCTTCCTTCGAGGCATGTCACGCGCGAAGGGCACAGAAAAAACGGAGGCGTCGATGCTAAAATATGGTCTCGAGTCGCACCCAAGCCTCGCGAAACGGTCCTCGGACTGGTAGTCGCAATAATTTCCCTGTACTGATTGTTGGCTTCGATAAATGGCATGATTGCCAGAAAGGCAGTTCCGATGTCGGCCGAATTCATCGAGCCAAGCGGCCCAGCAGCCTGCGGAAAATTCATGCGTGCTGATTCGAAATTGAGCAGAGCAAGCACAAGCTGACGTTGGTTGTTGGAGCACTCTGTTCGTCTCGCCGCCTCGCGTACCTGCTGCACAGCAGGTAGTAACATGCCAACTAAAATTCCGATGATCGCAATGACCACTAGTAGCTCAACGAGCGTAAAAGCAGACCGAAGAATTCGGTCTCCTTTTCTTGCAACCAACATGGAAGCTCCTAAAAATTTAAATAGAAGAAATGATAGGCTTGGACTGAACTGCCGGTAAACCTGATGATTTATTTTAACTGAAACGACCGATGCTGTTCGTCAAGAATAGCTGCCGTTAATTAAGTATTTCGGATCAGCAGCCCTCCTTTTTTTGTCAAATGTACCAAATGGCATTTCGAATTCGCGTCCGGAAAACCTGTGCCGTTTTAGTGGTAAATCATTCCAATCCACCTATTCAGTCCCATCTGTAGACAGTACTGCCTACGTTTAGGCTTTCAGTGGCAAATAGGTTTGATGGGTTCAAGTTGCAGTGGCCGACAATACACCTTTACCCAAGCTTTCGGACTAAATCTCGAACAATGGCAGTATCGTGGGCAGCTTTCGCGATCTTGTTACTCCGAATAACCTCAACGCCAACCACAGCGGCTCGATCGACGTGATCCGGTATCACAACGCCACTCTTTTGTTCAGTGTTGACCGTGATAACGTCATCCAGAATGCCAGTCTACTGTCTCAAGCTGACGGATCGTTCAACGTCACGGGACTGACGTTTGCAGCTGGCGATACCGTCAATTTCGTCATTGGTAACAACGGAAACATTGGTGCCGACGAATCGGCTCTTCAGGCCAGCATTTCAGTTGAAACCTCGTGCGATGGAGGTTGTATTCTTAGAGATGTTGACATGAACGGTTCAGTCACCTTTTTGGACATTAACTCCTTCATTGGGATTTTGTCTGGCAATGGTTTTCAATGCGAAGCGGATTGTGATGAGAGTGGAGACGTTACCTTCTTGGATATTGCGCCATTCATCCAAATCTTAGCCGATAACTAAAGATTGCTTTCAGCGGTGACATTATCAGTGGATAAGCTGTGTCTACTTGTCAGCTGTATAAGCGAAATGACTTAGGTTGCTCACAGCGAGCAGCCTCTTTTTTCGTGTGTGCCGGGCATGTTTATTCGCTTGGGAGTGTAAGTCCCCTGTTCAACCAGATGGAGGTGAAGAACAGGTAAATCTCCGGTGGCTTCGAACAGTACGCCGAACAGCCATAGCGAAATTCCTACCCACGCCAAAATTCCGAGGCTTGTTGATTCGGGGGAAGCCAAACCAATGAGAAGCGGCGCACAAACATTCAACATCGCCAGAGCCTGAAAACCGTAGACGGCAAAAGGGCTGGAAAATCCGGTCGTGGAATGTCCAGCCCACGCTTGAGGTTCATCCTTATCAAACGGTTGACTTGCGAATCGAAGAGTACGTCAACCGGGTAAGCGGCCGGTAATTTAATTACTTCTGAGGCGTCTCAAGGCCAAGTCAAAGTCGGATCGTCTTTGAATTGTTCGATCGTGTAGATCGCATCTTTGAGTCGGCATTTCGGTTTTGGAGGCGGTTCCTTTGGCGACAACGTCAAATGATGTTTCGAATTAAGCTCGAACCAATCGGGCGGTTTGATCGTTGATTTGAGAATTCCGTATGGCGTTGCATATTGATGGATCTTCCCGCGTGATCCAACGTGCTGAACTAGTTCCAATACGATTGCTCGACGCAACCCAAGTTCCACGATCGCAAGCAGATTGTTAGCACGTTTACGAAACCCACGACTTCTGCGACGATCGCCGGATTTATACGAGCCTTTGGATGCTGCGATAAACTTTTCGGCGGTTGACACGACTTTGGCTATGGCGTCAAGCAGATCTACGGTGCGTGGCGGGGCAACCTTCTTTGCGACATATTCCCGTTTTGGTTCGAAGATAAAATCGGATCCTCGATAAACGTCGTACCATACCGAACGTCTTGGGAGGCGTTTATTGCCAACGGGTGTTGCGTGAGCGGATAGACTGCCGATTTCTTTCTTCCCTCGTGATTGAGAAAACAGTTCCTCCGTTTGAACTTCTGAAAAGTACTCGTCGCCCTTGACGATGATCGGCCTCTCTCCCGCCAACGGTGCGCGGAACTTTTTAAACCACTGGGCTTCTGTCCGGTAGCCAGCAAGCTTCGCATCCTTCTTCGTTTTAAGGTCTGTCGGAACAGAACGTTTCCCAGAATAACTCATAGACCACTCAACTTTGTTCCGACAATTGGGCAATCGTGTGGATCAATTTATCGATGTCAACGGGCTTGATAATGTGAGCGTCAAAACCGGCCTGTAGACTCTTTTTGGAATCGAACTCTCCAGTGACCGCGATGAACTTTGTATTTCTAAGCTGATTCTCGGACTTTAAAACCTCCAGCACTTCAAACCCGCTCATTTCCGGCAAACCTAAATCGAGCAACACCACATCCGGAAGTAGCTTTAAAGCTGATTCGATCCCGATTTTTGCCGACGTTGCGATCTTCACTTCATGGTCTTCGAACGACAGCAGCGCCGCCAGCGAATTCGCCGCATGATCGTTGTCATCAATGATCAGCACACGCCGTTCAGCACCGCCCTTTGCTCTATTGCTCTCATCCGCCGAGCACTCTGAATCCGAATCTTCGTCACTGCAGTCGACGGAACCTTCCCCTGCTTTTTCGAGAAATCCTGCGATCACATTTAAAAACGTCGCCCTCTCTAGAGGCTTGGTGACGTAGTCCGAGCATCCCGCCGCAAGACACTTATCGCGGTCGCCTTCCATCGCGTGTGCCGTTAGCGCGATGATAGGATTAGTATACTCCATCTCCCGCAATTTCTTCGTCGCCCCATAACCGTCCAGCACCGGCATCTGCATGTCCATCACGATCAAGTCAATGGCGTCACCGTTCTCATCCGCCTCGCAAACGGCCTCGATACATTTCTCGCCGTCCTCGGCTGTAATGACCGTCGCACCCACATCTTCGAGCAAATGCTGAGCGATAAATCGCACCTCGCGTCGGTCATCGACCACTAAAATACGACCGGAAATTTTTCGAGACAAAACCTCAAGAGGCTCTGCAATCAATCGCACTTGATTGAAATCAGAACTGCCGATCATCGCAGTGTTTTCATTTGCGTTAACGTTTAACGAGAGAGTAAATTTGCTGCCGCGCTTCAGTCGACTTTCGACCGTGATCGTGCCACCGAGCATCTCCGCCAGCCGTTGGCTGATCGCCAGCCCCAGTCCCGTTCCACCGTACTTTCTTCCAGCCGAAGCATCGACTTGCGTGAAAGGTTGAAATAGTCGGTCTATTTGTTCGTCTGACAAACCGATGCCGGTATCAATCACATCGAACTGCAACACATTGTTGTCTCCGTTCGTAAAGCGAATAATAAGTTCGACCGATCCCGCGTCGGTGAACTTAATCGCGTTGCCGACCAAGTTTAATAGGATTTGCTTTAACCGTTGAGCGTCGCTGCGGATGGTTTGCGGCACATCCCCTTCGATAACAATGGAAAGATCAAGCTGCTTCTCCTGAGCACGCACCATCAGCATTTTTCGCAGTTCTTCGATCATCTGGTCAACACGCATCACTCGACGAGTGAGCTGGATTTTTCCCGCTTCGATTTTTGAAATGTCCAGAATGTCGCCGATGATATCCAACAGAAACTTGCCGTTTTCGCGGATAATGTTCACACAATTTAGGTTGTCCGCGTCATCCGTGTAACGTGACAGAATATCTGCGTAGCCCATAATCGCACTCATCGGCGTGCGAATCTCGTGGCTCATGTTCGCCAGAAACTCACTCTTCGTTTCGCTGGCCCGTTGAGCCGCTTGATTCGCCAATTCTAGATCCTGCAGAATTCGCCCCTGCTGCCTCGCAATCGTCAGCCGCTGCGTAATATCCTGAAATGACACGACGGAGCCGCGCGTTACGCCGTCTCGAACCATCGGCCTTACCCAGTACTCCACCGGAATACTCGCGCTGTCTTTCCGCCAGAAAACTTCATCGCTGTTATGCACGCTGACGCTGTCGCGGGCTGAACGATTCATGTGGCAATCCGCCACGTTGTAAGGTGCGCCGTTAGGAAGCGAATGTTGAATCAATTCGTGTATGTTTTGGCCGATCAAATCTGTCGTTTGATCGTAGCCTAATAGTCGTAACGACGAGCTATTGCAAAACGTGCAGATGCCGTCGAGGTCCAGACCGATAATACCGTCGGCGGTTGTGTCCAGAATCGTTTGCATACGAGTCGCGTTACGCTTCTCCATGTTCTCCGCTTCGACACGTTCGGTAATATCGTTTTGCACGCCGATAAAGCTGACGAGTTTCTCATTGGCATCGAACACTGGCGTGATCTGCAAGTCGTTCCAAAATGACGTACCGTCTTTGCGATAACTTTTCAGCGTGACGTGACACTTCTCGCCCGCCTTCAACGCTTCGCGAATTGTCTGAAGGGCCTTTGGATCGGTATTTTCCCCCTGTAAAAACCGGTAGTTACTGCCTATGACCTCCTCTTCGGAATATCCCGTCAGTTCCAGAAAACCCGGGTTC
>Ga0209831_1001042_pt1 | contig 26221 bp, 20 predicted proteins | sample Maine_Asex4_meta_FD_187451 | JGI IMG/M metagenome (GOLD analysis project Ga0209831, IMG submission 187451) | Marine algal microbial communities from Maine, USA - Maine_Asex4_metaG (SPAdes) (version 2) | ecosystem: Host-associated > Algae > Red algae > Unclassified | place: Maine, USA | collected... | reverse complement strand
CGGTTTTGACGGTGACCCCGACGCTGACAGCCACTTCAACAGCGATCCCGACAGCGACGCCAACTTTGACGGTGACCCCGACCCCGACCCCGACAGCGACGCCGGTTTTGACGGTGACTCCGACGCTGACTGCCACATCAACAGCGACCCCGACAGCGACGCCGGTTACGACGGTGACCCCGACCCCGACAGCGACGCCGGATTTGACGGTGGCTCCGAGGCTGACTGCCACATCAACAGCGACCCCGACGGCTACGCCGCCTGCAACAGTGGCACCGACGGCAACTCCAACGTCGACTGCGGGGTCAACACCAGCGCCAGCAGTTACGCCGACCGCGACACCAGCAGTGACGCCGACCGCGACACCAGCAGTGACGTCCACTTCGACATCAACTGCAACGGCAACGCCGACTCGGACTGCCCCCGAGGTTTCGCCAACGGCGACACCGGTGTCGTCGTGCCCGGCGGGCGATCGCTTTGTTCAAATGGAAACGGGAACGCTCTCCGGCAATGCGACGGTTGCGAACTCCTACGGCGGCTACACCGGAGCTGGGTACGTGGTGATCGGCGCCGACGTTGGCGACGCGGTGACCTTTCCCGTGGAGAGCCTTGCGACGTCCCCTGGCTTTGTCATGCCAATCGGCGTGCGCTTCGCTGCCGGGGGAGCCGAGGAAGGTCTAACGCGCGTTCTGACCGTTGATGTTGACGGAACCGAGTATTCAGCAGTGGCATTCCCGACATTGACCGTGGGAATGAACGCTGGCTGGGATGTCTACCGCGCACTGCGCTTCTCCATTCCGGTCAATCCGGGTATCAACATGGTCACTATCAGGAACGCAGACAACTTCGACATCGGTGGGGTAAATCTCGACGGCTACCTGTACAACCCGTGTCCGACGAGTACGAACGAGTCCCCGACGCTGGGTTCGATTTCACAGCAGTTCCGAGCAGCAGGAACTGATGCAAGGGTGGAAATTCCGAACCTCGCTGACGCGGAGAGCTCCACCTTCCAGATCGAAGTGGTGGGCTGGCCCGAGGATCCGGATCTTTCGATCACGATCGTGGGCGACTCCATCGTCATCGAAGGGGACCCAGGACCTTCGGGCACCACGTCGCAGGTCCAGGTCATCGTGACGGACACCGACCCGAACGCTCCACGCAAAGTATCGACCGAGTTCGAGTTGGTCTCCACTCGTTATAGCCGAGCAGCCGACTTCGGTGATCAGCGAAGTGATGTCCGCCCAGATTGAACTCTTCGGGCCGTACGACGAGCTCATCGACATCCCCAATGTCCACCCGACGCACCGATTGATCTGACCGGGATGCAGTCCATCGGTTGAAGGGGCACTCCTGTTTGCAGTGCTGTCAATACGGAGTTACCGCTGCACGCCCCTGATCAGGCGGCCGGGATGTTCGCCAGTGAATTGGTCGTTCTCGACCGTCACTGTTCCCCGGCAGACCGTCGCCGCATAGCCGTGGGCCCGTTGCACGAATCGGGGAGCGTTGCTCGGCAGGTCCCACGCCATCCGCGGGGCTTCAAATCCGAGGGTGTCGTAGTCGATGACATTTATGTCTGCGCGCAGACCCGCAACGATCCGTCCGCGGTCATGAAGGCCATAGAAGTTGGCCGTCTCGGAGGTCTGTCGTCTGATCACGTGCTCAAGAGGAAGGCGTCTGCCCCGGGACCTGTCCCGTGTCCAGAACGAAAGCATGAACGTGGGCATACCCCCATCGCAGATGGTGCCGCAGTGCGCACCAGCGTCGGCCAGGCCCATCCGAGTGTGCGGATGCTGATGCATGTTGAACAATGGGTCGAGGTTGCGCGCCGCGTAGTTCAGAAAGGGAAAGTAGAGGAGTCCCTTTCCGTTGTTGGAGTTGAGCTGGTCATAGGCAAGTTCCTGCGCATTCTGACCGGTCCGCGCCGCAATGGCTGCAAGGCTTTCTGACGGATCCGGCTCGTAGTCGCTCTGGCCTGCGAAGGTCCACATGCGGTCGTAGTTGCCGCAAATGAACTGCATGAGTGACGACAATCCAACGGGCTCCTCGGCAAGAATCTTCGCTTTGACTTCAGGGTTGGCGAGCCGGGCCAGACGTTCGGTGCGGGGAAGCGTCGCGAGCGCCTCGTACGTAGGGCGACGAAGGAAGGGATTGACTGTCCCGTCCCAACATTGAAGAACGCCGACAGGTCGCCCGGCCACCTGGCCGATTACCTGATGACCGTCTGCGTTCGCTGCATCAAGTGATGCCAGAACGTCGGTCCAGAGCTCGGGAGCCAGATCGCTGATGCTGAAGTTGAAGGCCACGTACCCCTTGGTCGCCTCAGCAACCATGCGCATCCATTCCATCTCCCCGGGCACATCCGGATGATTCAGCGCGCACTGAAACACTCCGTGCCCGGCCGCAGCAATTGCGTCGGCCATGGCGAGCACTTCGGCCAGCGCCGCGGAGGTTCCTGGCACGAGTTCGCCATGCACAGATTTGTGGAGCGGCGTGCGAGACGTCGAGAACCCGAGCGCGCCGGCGCGCAACCCTTCTTCGACCACCGCTTGCATCCGCACAAGATCTTCGGCGGTTGCTTCGATGCCATCAGCACAACGATCACCCATGACGTAGGCCCGGACTGCGCCGTGAGGAACCTGCGTACCAAGATCAGCCACCCAGCTGCGTTCGGCCAGAGAGTCCAGGTACTGGGGGAAGGTTTCCCATTCCCACTCAATGCCGTCAGCGAGCGCTGCGCCCGGGATGTCCTCCACGCCTTCCATGAGTTCAATGAGCCACTGGCGCTTCTCGGGGGCGGCGGGCGCGAATCCCACGCCACAATTACCCATGACCGCAGTGGTCACGCCATGCCAGCCCGATGGCGTCAGCTCCGGGTCCCATGTAGCCTGAGCATCGTAGTGGGTGTGCACATCGACGAATCCGGGGGTTACCAAGCGGCCTTCGGCGTCGATCTCGCGACGAGCTGGCCCGGTCAGATTGGGACCCACCTCGGAAATCGTCTCGCCGTTGATGGCAATGTCGCCGTGGTGCGCGTCAGCGCCTGTCCCGTCGACGATGTTCGCATTTCGGATGATCAAGTCATACATGGCAACAAACTACAGCCCGTCTCACCCATGTTTCGTCGGGATGTTGTGAGCCCCAGGGACAAATCCAGTTTGAGTCGATCCGTCAGGATCGTGCTCAAAACGCCAATAGGCTGTTCCATAATGTAGGACCGTGCCGCATCGTGGAATTGCGGTCCGCCCGGATGCCCACTCGGTCATCCCAGCTGTTCAGGGGAAACACTCATGGGAAAAAAGCGCAACCACATGCCGCGAGCCCGTCTGACGACACCAATGGTGCGTCGCAATGGCGTCCTCGTTGAAGCGACCTGGGAAGAAGCTCTCGATCGGGCCCAGGAAGGCTTCGAACGAGCGAAGGCGAGGGGGCCAGAGGCCTTTGCCATGTTCAGCTGCTCGAAGGCAACCAACGAGATGAACTTCGCAGCCCAAAAATTCATCCGAGGCGCGATGGGGTCGAACAACATCGACTCCTGCAACCGAACTTGACACGCTCCTTCGGTCGTCGGTCTGGCGACAGTGTTTGGTGCAGGTGGCGGAACGTCCTCCTACAAAGAGATTGAGGAAACCGATCTCATCATCCTTTGGGGTTCGAACGCGCGTGAAGCGCACCCCATCTTCTTCCACCACCTGATCAAGGGCATCGAGAACGGTGCCCACATGTACGCGGTGGACCCGCGGCGCACGTCATCCGCAAAGTTTGCTGATGCCTGGCTTGGTATCAATGTGGGCTCAGACATTGCGCTTTCCAATGCGATGGCTCGCGTCATCATCGAAAAGCAGCTCTACAACAAGGACTTCATCTCGCACTCGACCGACGGCTTCGATGCCTACGCCGACTCCGTTGAGCCCTACACACTGGAGTACGCCGAGACCATCTGCGGCGTGCCGGGAGAGATCATCGAAGAGATGGCCATTGCCTATGCCACGGCAGAGAAAGCCCAGATCCTCTGGACACTCGGCATCACCGAGCACCACAACGCTGTGGACGGCGTGCTCTCCTTGTGCAATCTCTCCCTGCTCACCGGTCACATTGGCCGATGGGGCAGCGGTCTGGTGCCGTTGCGCGGACAGAACAACGTGCAGGGCGGCGGCGATATGGGTGCGCTCCCGAACAAACTGCCCGGCTTCCAGGACGTCACCGACGATACAGCTCGCGCCAAGTTCGAAGCAGCCTGGGGTGTGCCCGTGCCAGCAGAAAACGGCATTCACCTCACGCTCATGTTCGAAGCCATGGAGACCGGCGACATAAGTGCTGCCTACGTCATCGGCGAGAACCCGGCCGACTCCGAGGCAGATGCACATCACGCCCGCAAGATGCTTGAAGGTCTCGACACGCTTGTGGTGCAGGACATCTTCATGACCCGCACCGCTGAACTTGCAGACGTGGTGCTTCCTGCGTCTGTGGCATGGGCCGAGTCAGACGGCACGGTCACCAGCAGCGAACGTCGGGTTCAGCGTGTGAATAAAGCGGTCAACCCGCCCGGCCAGGCTCGCGACGACATCGAGATCATCGCCGAGCTTTCGGCCCGGCTTGGGTTCACCTGGCCGAGCACCGACCCTGAGGTTCTGTGGGACGAGTTGCGCTCGCTCTCGCCGATGCACGCCGGTATGAGCTGGGCCCGCCTTGAAGCCGAGGGCGGCCTGCAGTGGCCGTGTCCGGCCGACGATCATCCCGGCAGTCCCTTCCTGCACGGATGGCTCTGGGAAGACGACCTTGGCGGCAAAGGCAAAGCTCCGTTCAGCCCTGTTCAGTGGGCTCCGCCCGCTGAAGTTCCGGATGAGGAGTATCCGCTGCTGCTCACCACCGGACGTGCGCTCGATTCGTACAACACTGGTGTGCAATCGGGTGGTTTCGATTCGCCCATTCGCTACGGCGATGAGTTGGATCTGAACCCGGCCGACGCAGAAGCGCTTGGTCTTGGCAATGGAGACTCGGCCGAGGTGAGTACTCGCCGAGGCACCATCACCATGCAGATCCGCGTGCAGCCCGACATTCCGGTGGGTCTTGCCTTCACCACAGCCCACTTTCCAGAGCTGACCGACGTGAACGTTCTGACGAACAACGCCTGGGACGTCCGTTCCGGAACAGCCGAGTTCAAAGCCGCAGCTATTCGAGTCGTTCCCATTACCTGAGTCCACACCACTGTTTCTGATCCACCCGCGTCCGCCATTGCCGAAGGCAATTGAACGTTCCGCAATTGCCAAAGGCAATTGAACGTTCCGCAATTGCCGAAGGCAATTGAATGATCCGCAATTGCCGAAGGCAATTGAATGATAGAGAGCTTCCTCGTGTCTGATCTGTACTTCAGCGACCACAAGCCAACCTCCGAAGAGGTCGCCGCGGTTGCACCCATCATCGAACGCGCCGGAGGCGCCGCAACCGTCATGGAGACCGAGCGTCTTGTGCGGGGCGGCAAGGCTCGTGCTGAGGAGCGTCGTCACCTGCTTCTACCGGCGCTTCACACGCTTCAGAAGGAGGTTGGTTGGATCAGTCGTGGAGGACTCAATCACGTTTCCGAATCTCTGGGCGTTCCACCTGCTGAGGCGTACGGCGTCGCCACCTTCTACCACCTGTTTGCAACGACAAAGCCCGAGACAATCTCCGATGCCGTCCATGTGTGCGTGGATCCCGCGTGTCGCATTGAAGGTGCTGACCGGATCATCGCCGACATGCGGGCCGCAGGCACGGTTGTTCACGAGAGCCCGTGTCTTGGTCAATGTGAGCGAGCACCAGCGCAGTACACCCAGGCTCTCGGCGCCCCGGACCATGCGCCGGACGACAACGAGGTCTTTCAGCTTCCACAACACGGAGATGCCTCATTGCGCCTGCTGCGTCGCGTAGGTGTGGTTGATGCCACGAGCCTCGACGCCTACCGCGAGCACGGCGGGTACGAGGCCTTGTCCAAGGCTGTTGCAATGGGTGCCGATGCGGTTCTGGACGAGATCACCAACTCCGGACTGATGGGCCGCGGCGGCGCCGCCTTCCCCACCGGCGTGAAGTGGCGGGCGGTTGCTGGGGAATCCACCGAACGGGGCCCGAAACACATCGTGTGCAACGCGGATGAGTCCGAGCCGGGCACGTTCAAGGACCGCATCCTCATGGAGCATGATCCGTTCTCCATCATCGAGGCCATGACCATCGCCGCACACGCCACCGGTGCAACCAAGGGCTGGTTCTACATTCGCGGCGAGTACCCGCTGGCTACCGAGCGCATCGCCAATGCCATCGAAGCCGCACGGGCCGCCGGACTGCTCGGAAGCGATATCGCCGGTAGCGGAGTGGACTTCGACATCGAACTCCGTCGAGGTGCAGGTGCCTACATCTGCGGCGAAGAGACCGCGCTGTTCAACAGCATCGAAGGGTTCCGAGGCGAACCGAGGAACAAGCCTCCGTATCCCACCACCAACGGTCTGTTCGATCTGCCGACAGCCATCAACAACGTCGAGACTCTGGCCAACGTTCTGGACATCATCGACAACGGCGCTGAGGCCTTTGTTGGCCTCGGCACCGAGCGTTCCTCTGGCACAAAGCTCTTCTGCCTCTCCGGGCGAGTCGCCAACCCCGGACTCTACGAAGTGCCCTTTGGTGCCACGCTTGGCGACCTCATCAACCTCGCCGGTGGTGTTTCCGGCGATGGCAACCTGCAAGCGGTTCTTCTTGGTGGTGCGGCGGGCAGCTTCGTCACTGCTGACAGTCTCGATCTGCCGCTCACGTTCGAAGCTGTCCGTGAAGCAGGCGTGTCACTCGGATCCGGAGTGATCATGGTGTTCGACGGCACCGTCGACATGGCCGACACCGTGGCCCGCATCCTCGACTTCTTCAAAGACGAAACGTGCGGCCAGTGCGTGCCCTGTCGAGTGGGAACCACCCGCCAGAGCGAAGCACTCGTACGTCTCCGCAGGAATGGTACGGACCCTGCTCCGGATCTTGGTCTGATTGCCGACATGGGTGTCGCCATGCGCGACTCCTCCATTTGTGGTCTCGGCCACACCGCATCCACTGCGCTCGAGTCAGCTCTGGCTCTGGGCCTCATCAACGGAATTCAGGGTCAACCAGCATGACTGTAGAAACAACTGCTCAGGGCGTTCCGGTCAACACACCGGCCCCGCTCGTAGAAGTCACCATCGATGGAACTCCCGTCAGGATTCGCAAGGGTCAGACCATTCTCGACGGTTGCAACGCCGCTGGCATCGACACGCCAACGCTCTGCTACCTGGAAGGCCTGACCCCGGTCAACGTCTGCCGGGTGTGTGTGGTTGAGGTTGAAGGGTCTCGCACGCTCGTGCCCTCCTGTTCGCGTCCCGCCGAGGAGGGCATGGTCATCCAGACCGACTCCGAACGCGTGCGTCACAGTCGCAAGATGGTGCTTGAGTTTCTCGACTCGTCCGTGGATACGTCGCTCGCTCCCGACCTCAACAGGTGGTCTGAGCATTACGAGGCCGACACGGCCCGCTATGGCGACGAGATGGCCAAAGCGGGTCAGCCAATCAAGATCCAGGACAATCTCTACATCCGCAACTATGAGCAGTGCGTGCTCTGCTACAAGTGCGTCGAGGCGTGTGGCGATGACGCTCAACAGACCTTTGCCATCGCTGTTGCCGGGCGCGGCTTTGATGCGCACATCTCAACAGAGTTCGACGAGGAACTCCCCGAGTCGGCCTGCGTCTACTGCGGCAACTGTGTGGCCGTCTGTCCCACGAATGCCCTGATGTTCAAAACCGAGTTTGATCTGCGCGAGGCCGGTAACTGGCGCGAAGAAGACCAGACTGTTGCCACGACGGTCTGTTCGTATTGTGGTGTTGGATGCAATCTCGACCTGCACGTGCAGGACGACACAATCGTCAAGGTCACCTCACCTCGGGATCACGATGTCACCAATGGCAACCTCTGCATCAAAGGCCGCTTCGGCTGGCAGTACGTCCACGGCGAGTAGTCCTGCGCTCCGGCCGAGCCCGGCGTGGCGAACCGGCCCAGTTCGCCTGGGGCTGCTGTTTGCTGTTGTGACCTGCCTGTTCGCACTGACTGCGTGCTCTGGGGCCCCTGAGAATGCTTCTGCGTCAACGACGCCAGCGGCGGCGCAGTCAACGACGGCTCCCGCGACAATTGTGGAAGCCGCCGCGCCCCCACCATTGAACCAGGACCGTCCCGGTACCGGCCGAACCATCACCATGGCCCGGGGCGACTGGTCCGGGTCGTGGTTGCAGGCGACCATCTACGAGCGACTGCTCCTGGAACTCGGTTACCGCGTCGTCCTGGCTGAGCAGTCGGAACTGGGTCCCGAGGCTGCGTTCTCGGCCGTCGCATCCGGTGCCGTCGACCTCTGGCCGCACGCGCTGTCGCCCCTCCATGACCAGCTTCTCGCGAATGCCACCTCTGACGGAACTGTTGGCGAGCGTGTCAGCATGATTGGCGATCAGGCCTCCGGTGGGGCGATGGAGGGAGTGCTTGCAACCCGTTCCTGGGTGAACGCAACCGGGGTGGCCCATCTCGACGACATAGCTGCGGATGCCGATCTCTCTGCCCAGTTTGATGTGGACGGCGACGGCATCGGTGACATCTTCGGGTGCCGCGGCGGCAGCACCTGCAACGCGCTGGTTGACCGGCTCATAACGACCAATGGTTGGAACCTCACGCAGCTCACCCAGAGCACTCAGATAACGGAGTTCGACACCATGCTCGAGGAAGCGACAGCCAGAATCGGAAGGGGTGAACCGACGCTCATCTTCGGATGGACACCGAGCGACGTCGTTGCGGCTCTGGAGCCGGGCGTTGACGTTGTCTGGCTGGGCGTGCGCAGCCCAAACCCGGCGTGGTCCAACACTGCCAACGTCGGGCCAGCGCAGTGTCCCGCACAACCGTGCGACACCGGCTTTGCCGCATCTGACGTTCGCGTGCTCGCCAACGACCTGTTTCTGGATGCCAACCCGGCCGCCTCCCGGCTCATCTCCGCCGTGGAGATCAGCTCCGTGGACATCGCCCGTCAACAGCAGTTTCTTGAGGTGAGCGACGACGGCTCCGACACGGCTCGGATCGAGACCGAGATCGATCGCATCGCCTCGGAGTGGATTGCCCGGAACAGACCAGTCATCGAAACCTGGCTTGCCGAAGCCCGTACTGGCCAGGGGTAGGACTGCCCTGCACGGATGTTTGAGCCCTCAGCCAAGAACTTGAGGTTGAGGCATTCCGCCAGAATCTTGCTCAATACTCCTGCTGAACTCGTGCACTCGGTGGCTCTCCTCGTACCCGAGTCGGGCATACCACTTGCGCGGCCAGTCATCGAGATCCGCAACCAGAAACGAAAGACCCAGCCCGGCTGAGCGAACACGGCGCTGTGCCTCAAGTACAAGAGAGCGGGCGTAGCCTCTACCTCGCATGCCAGCGTGCGCATACAGGCTTTCCAGTTGCGCTATGTCTCTCGGCGCGTCAATGAAGAGCTCTCCGCGAACGGCCATCTCTTCGCCCTCAAACACGGCGAGATGTGTGATGTCGGCACCCAGCGGGTAGAGCGACATCCGGTCGGCCAGCTGAGCAATGACCTCTGCTGATGCGTGCGGCAGCTCTCCAGTCCAATCTCGGATGGCTGTCGGGCGCATCAACTCGCGAGACACGGCATGGACCGGATGCTCCGGAGCGGATGAGGACGTGCTGCGGTCGATCATTGTGATGAGAGCGGTGTGCTCGTAGCCAGCCGCAACAAGTTCGACCTGCAACGTCTCGGCGGTTTCATCGTCGGTCACATTGACAGATCGATAGTCGAGCCCCGCCTTGCCCAAGAGTTCGTCCGCTGTGGCGATGAGTTCGGATGCGGAAACGGCGGAAGTGACCACCACGCTGTTGTGAGCATGCGAGTGCACAAAGTTTCGCTGGAGATGGACGAATCCCCACGGCAGCTCAATCAGGTCGGTTGCCTGCGCCCGAGTGAAGTGATGGGTGAACGCCACAATCCGCTCGCGCTCCGAAGTAGTCATCACCCCAGTCTCTCATGGCGGGAAGAGAAGGCGAAAGAGCTCAGTGACCAACGGGTCATTCTGTGTGTTGAATGCGCATCATGGGAGAGCACAATCCGGGCAGTATCTCACCTTGTTGTTCTCCGAGTCATTGCCTCAAGCCCTGAATTTTTCCACTCATTTGTCGCGCCGGCGATGCGGCACGATGTCTCGTCCGTCGCGCTGACGACGAGGCAGGAGGCGCGCGGCGAGAACGCCACCTCGCGCCGGAAACGGCGTGTACTCTCGCTGCTGCTCCACGCCGAGCGCCTCGATGACAAGAATGCGCCAGGTCACGGAAACCGCTATCAGTGCGTGGCCGACGCTGATCGTCAGAAAAAGCATCCTCGGGTCAATTCGGCTCATCAGAAACGCAGCCACGAGCGGACCAATGATTGCACCAGTGCCGTTGACGCGAATCAGCACGCCGCTGGCGCCAACGATCCGCTCACGAGCCAACCAATCGTTCGTATAGGCCACACTCAGCGAATACAGCGGGAAGATCAGCGCGCCGAGCAGAAACATAAATCCAACGAGTGCCGGGTCGGCCTCGTCAACGAGGAATGGACCGAGACTGACAAGCGACGCGGCAAGACTTACGCCGAGTAGCACGCCACGGCGCGACACGCGATCTGAAAGCCACCCGATTGGCCATTGGGTAAGCACAGCACCCGCCATCGGAGCGGCAAGGAACGCTGTGAGATCGCCCTTGGACATACCAACGCGAGACGCATAGACCGGAGCCATACCCATGAGGGCACCCGCAGCGGTGCCTACGAGAAAGGAGGTGATAAGCCCGGTCGGCACAATGGCGGCCAGCTCCTTCACCGACATGTGTTGGGGCAGATTGATTGGGGGAGCGGAGCTACTGGACAACGAGATGGGAACGAGCGACAGGGACACGAGTACAGATGAAAGTACGAACAGGACATGGCTTGAGGTGTCCGCCAGATTCAGCAGGAACTGCCCGGCTGCGAACGCGCCCATGGTCACCACCATGTAGACCGACAACAAGCGTCCCCGGGTCTCGTTCGTGGCCATGTCGTTGAGCCAGGACTCCGCCACGACATAGATCCCTGCCATGCACACACCGAAGACGAAGCGCATGATTGTCCAGGACCAGACGGACACCAGCATGGTATGGGCCAGCACCGCCGCTGAGCCGGTGGACGCCAGCGCTGCGAACACACGGATGTGTCCAACCTCGGCCAGAAGGTGCGTTGCATAGCGCGATCCGATCAGGAAGCCCGCAAAGTACGACGCCATGATGAGACCGGTTGCAAGGAGACTGAAACCCTCCTGCTCGGAGCGCACACCGACCAGCGCACCCTGCAGTGCATTGCCGAGCATCAGCAACATGATCCCAAGAAAAAGTGCCCACGTTGCAGCAGCCATCGGGGAGGAGCGCAAAGGTGAAACCCGACGGGCTGCACTGGTCATAAGACCCGGAACGCTACCGCCTTCCCGGCCTTCCTGCGAGCGAAATGCCCCCAGTATTTGACAGAGCTCTCTGGGCGTTCTGCACGGCGTCGGAACTAGGGTGCGGGAATGATGAACGAGCGTCAGCGACAATCTGCAGGGCCATGGCTTCCAGCTGTGCCCTTCTCGCAGATCGCACTCGTGCTGATCGCAGTTCCTGCGCCGTGACACTCGACACAGCGAGGATCGAACGCATCCGAAAGACCAACGCGGGACTGGTAGTGCACTTCCTGGGTAACGCCCGTGGTGTGCTCTATCCATGGTGGTGGCTCGCGGACCATGGCGAGGACGAACATCATCGCAACCCCGACTCGCTCCAACGAACGAACAACACCTTCGCCATCCCGGGTAACATCCGGCCGACTGCGGCAGCGCTCGACGCGTCACGAACACGGGTGGGCGTGAAGTGGGTCGATGGCCCCCCAACCATGCACTCGGCTTCACAGCTGTTTCGGGTCGCGGTTCAAAGTCGTCGTCTGGACGGTCCGCCCCCAACGCGTCTCAAGCGACCACCGTCACAACCGGGTGTGAGCCTGTGGTCAACCCCGGCCCCACAGGAGGCGGTTCGTCGATTTGACTACTCCAAGGCGATCCGTGGCGAAGACACCACGGCAGAGATGCTGCGCAGTCTGTGGCAATGGGGCTTTATTGTTCTTGATGGTGTTCCGCCCGGTCGCGCGCCGGTGAAGGAGATCGCCGGCCAGTTCGGGTACGTCCGCGAGACGATCTTCGGCGGCGTTTGGAACCTTGCCGCCGACTTGACCGATCACCTCGACAGCGCATACGACGCCACGTACCTCGCTCCGCACACCGACGGCACATACAGCCACGATGGTCCCGGCCTGCAGCTGTTTGCCTGTCAGGAACGGCTCGGAACTGGCGGCGACAGCATTCTCGTTGACGGATTCGCAGCTGCTGCCCGACTGTTCGATGCGCATCCGCATCATGTTGACGTGCTGTCTCGCGCTGCGGTCATGGGCCAGTACGTGGAACCGGGTGTGAGCCTTGTCGCTGAACGGCCCCCACTGCGCTTCGACAGCCAGGGTCACCTTGTCCAGGTGACGTTCAACAACGATGACCGCGCTCCGTTCATGATCCGTCCAACTGAGGATGCCGAAGCGTTGCGGGATGCGTACGCGGCTCTGCACTCGGTGGTCGACGATCCGTCGTGTCGGACCCACATCAGCTGGGAGCCGGGTCAGACGCTTGTTTTCGACAACTGGCGCGTCCTTCATGGCCGCACGGGTTTCGACGGCAAGCGCCGCTTCTTCGGCTGCTACACGAACCACGAGGATCTCACCTCCAGGCTTCGACAACTGGAGCTCACGCGCTGATTTTCAGTCCAGTCGATGGCAGGTCGACGCGAGGTGCGAGGTGTACCCTCAACGCCATGACGGTTCTTCATGACTTCCTGGCGGAAAAAACCCCGCTGCTCGTCGATGGCGGAATGGGCACGCAGCTGTTTGCTGTCGGCCTTGAATCCGGCAACCCGCCTGAGGAGTGGAACGTCTCCCAGCCCGAAAAGATTGCAAATATCCACCGGGCATATGTCGACGCCGGTTCCGATGTCTTCCTGACGAACTCGTTCGGTGGCACGCACTATCGACTGGCTCTGCACAACTATCAGGATCGCGTCCACGAGTTCAACAAAGCGGCCGCGGAGATTGGGCGGGCGGTGGCGGACAGCTACGAGCGCAAAGTGCTTGTTGCTGGATCGATGGGACCCAGCGGCGAACTGTTGGAACCCATGGGTTCAATGACACCTGATGCGGCCGAGGCGGCCTTCGCCGAGCAGGCCGCTGGCCTCGCCGCAGGTGGCGCCGATCTCCTTTGGATCGAAACAATGAGCGACCTGAACGAGATCACGGCCGCAGTCAAAGGAGCCCAGTCGGCCTGCGACCTTCCGGTGACCGTGACGCTCAGCTTCGACACGGCCGGGCGTTCCATGATGGGAGTGTCCGGCACGATGGCAGCCGAGACGTTGATCCCGCTCGGCATCGCTGCACTCGGTGCCAATTGCGGAAACAACCTCGCTGACACTGAAGCTGCGATCGCCGAGATGCGCGCCGTGGATGGCGACATTATTCTGGTCTCCAAGGGCAACGCTGGAATCCCGGTATGGAAGGGTGCAACGCTCGAATACAACGGCACCCCGGAGGTCATGGCAGCCCATGCACACCGGGTGACCGATCTTGGTGCATCTGTCGTCGGTGCGTGCTGTGGAAGCACGCCGGAACACATCTCGTACATGTCCGGCGTTCTGCATGGCGGTCTTGACGTGCCCGAGGTCGAGGTCCTTGAGGCATCGAAGCGTCCAACCCAGGCTCGCCGCCAGCGAGGGCGCCGACGCTGAGCAGTCGCATCGATTGAGGCGGCTCCATAGGATCTAGCAGCAAGTATCACTGCAGCGCGTCCCACTCGTTGACGCGACCTCGAAAGGAACCTTCGCGATGCCCATCACCGAAACTGGACACAGCTGGATCGATGTCGAATCAGGAACCGTCCTTGACGTGTGGTTTCCGACCGACAGCGACGTTGAACCCCGGCGCGGGTGCCTTGCCGAAAAGGTCGGTCTCATTGAGGGCAGGGTCGTCGAAGTCACCATCGAAGATCTCGACGATGCGCCCACCAGCACCGAAGACGTCTACCTTCGTCTTCACCTTCTCTCTCGTCGCTGGGTGAAGCCGAACAGTCTCAACCTTGATGGCATCTTCGGCATGCTTGCGAGCGTCGCCTGGACAAATGTGGGCCCGGTTCTCCCCGAGCGCGTCGATGCCCTGCGGGCCGCGGCCGCCGAACACGGCCAGCATGTCAACGTTCCCGCCGTCGACAAGTTTCCGCGTATGACCGACTATGTGACCCCGGCCGGCGTCCGCATTGCTGATGCCACCCGCGTCCGCATGGGAGCGCACCTAGCCGAGGGCACCACCGTCATGCACGAGGGCTTTTGCAACTTCAACGCCGGAACGTTGGGTACGGCCATGGTCGAAGGCCGAATCAGTCAGGGTGTTATCGTCGGCGATCACTCCGACGTCGGCGGTGGCGCCTCGATCCAGGGCACGCTTTCCGGCGGTGGCAAGGAAGTCCTCAGCGTCGGCGAAAACTGCCTCATTGGGGCGAACGGCGGTATCGGTATCTCGCTCGGCGATTCCTGCACCGTGGAAGCAGGGCTCTATGTCACTGCTGGTACCAAGGTCACCCTGCCCGACGGCACCGTGGTGCGAGCACGCGATCTGTCCGGTCGCCCGGGACTCCTGTTCATCCGCAACAGCACCACCGGCGTGGTCGAGGTTCGAGAATCAGACCCCAGCCGCTGGGGTGGCCTCAACGACGCACTTCACCAGAACTGACGGCATCGGAGCCAATCATTTCTGCTGCCCTGGCCTTGAGGCGGGGTACATCAAGTGGAACCCAGCCACGTGCGGGGTTAAAGATACGTGCGGCCGTCGTCACGGTGCACATCGATGACGGTGACTATTTGCCAGGGGCTATTGCCAGGGATGCAGCGGTCGGGCTGGTCGGGCCAGGCGACGCTGTTGCATTGCAAGCATTGCTGCGCCAGCAGCGAGAATGGCGAGTGCGAACTGGAGCAGTTCGATGCTCGCATCATCGAAACCCGTCTTCGGCAATGTTTGCGGGGCGTTGTTTGTTTGGGCGTCCGCGGCGGTCTTGTCGGCACAGACCCTGCCGAGCTCGGTGTCGACCACGCCGATTGCGCTCGAAAAATCGTCCTCGGCGAGGGTCTCGGCGGGAGTGGTCAGCACGCTGAGCGCATCGGCCAGAGAGTCCGGCACGGCAAGAGCATGAAGCGCGAACTGGACCTGACCAGCGAGGAGTTCCGCCTGAATCGGCTGCGCAACTCGCAAGGTCTCGTAGAGGATGCAGGCGCTGGCCTTTGCATCGCCATCTGCGCCACAGACGCCGAAGAAAAAGCGGTTGGTGGCGATAGCGGCCAGGCCTCGGGCAGACTCGTCGGCGTCCGGATCTGACAACGTGGCGAGCGCCATGGAAACGCGCTCCGGCGTTGGACGGTTCGCAACGGCGGCGGCGAGCTCACCTGAGGCATCCGCTGGAAAGGACTCGGCAGTGGCAACGCCGAAGCTGGTGCACACGCCCTCGAGCGCGACTTGAGCAGCGGCTAGGCGAATGCTGAGCAATGAGGCGTTGGATGCTGCGACACTCTGGGAGTTGGCTACTCGCCCTGACTCAGCCGATGCAACGATCGGCGAGAACGTGGTCGCCAAAACGGCAAGGCTGACAACACATACAAATCGGGCCACTACAGCGAACACGCGAGAACGCGGTCTGTGGCTTCGGCTCCACCCCAGGCACGAACGAGATGGTAGATCTGACCATAAACCATGTGGTGGATGGTGCTGATGTTGCTGGTGTGGACGCTCGTCCCGGGGGGGGGTAACGCTACTCGATGGTTACCTGCGCACCGAGCCTGGTGAGCGTTGCCGCCGTTCGCTCAAGAGAAGTCGCGAGCGCGTCCTGCAGTTCGGGACGTGCGTCCTGACCAGAGGCAGCCGGCACAATGGTGTACGAACTGCGGTCCACCCAGGTGGGAACCGCGGCGACCTCGGTGACGGAATACCCATCGACATCCGTGCCGGTTATGACGATCTCAATCATCACGCCGTCCTGGCTGCGGGCCGGACAACACTCCCCCGACTGATTGGACAAGAAGTTGCCGAGGCCATAAACAACCAGCTTGCCGTTGACGGTGTCGATCGGCTGGATCACATGTGCGTGATTGCCAACGATCATGTCAATGTCGGCTGACGCCGTGAACGTGTCCGCCAGTTCCAGTTGATTGGCGGTCGGGTCGGTCACATACTCGTTGCCCCATTGAATGCTGAGGATCACGACGTCCGCGCCGGCGTCGCGGGCACGAGCTGCGTCCGCGAGAATGCCGTCGACGTTGGTGACGTTCACCAGCCAGGGCTCGTCGGCAGGAAGAACGAAACCGTTCAGTCCATACGTCCACGAAAGATGGGCGATGGAGATCCCGTTCACGTCGTAGATCTTTGGGGTCAGAGCCTCTTGCTGGGTGCGCGCCATGCCGGCGTGACCCAGTCCCACCTGGTCCATTTCCGTCAGGGTCGCCACCACCCCGTCACGGCCCCGATCCCACGAATGGTTGGAAGCGGTTGAACAGCCGTCGAAGCCGACAGCTTTCAGTGCAGCTGGGAGTTCGCGTGGAGCGTTGAATGTGGGATAGCCCGAGAGCCCGATGTTGTCCGCCGACACCGGCGTCTCGAGCACGCAGATTGCCAGATCTGCCTGCGAAAGTCGCTCCTGCACCTGCGCAAACATCGGTCGGTAGTCGTATCCGAAATCTGCGTCGCCGATCTCGTTCCCGTTTTGCAGCGCCTGACCGTACACACCGGAGTGGCTCAGCACGTCACCGGAGAAGGAGAGTCGCGCGGTAAGAATGGGGACAGGGGTTGGCATGGGCGTGGCTGTTGGCGGAAGTGGCGTCGACGTCGGAGTGACCGTCGGGGCGGTCGTGGGTGCTGGCGTGGCCGGGCCGAGCGTGGGAGCGCCGAGTCCAACCTCGACCTGACCGGTTGGCGTCGGGTCGAGCAGAACGGAGCCGACCACAACGACGGCAACGGCCGCAGCGATCCCCATCACTCGCTTTCCCCAGATCATGATCGCCAGAATATGCGCTCAGCCGGGGAGGCGCGGCAGCGCCTGCGAATCAGCCGCAGGGCGAGGTGAGCTACATTCGCTCCGTTCACGTTCTGGGAGTTCACATGAAGTTTGCGTTGATGTTTGCCAACACCGGCCCGTTCGCAGGAGCCAGAGGAGCCCGCGCACTTGGCCCGGCTGCTGAGGCTGCAGGATTTGAGTCTGTTTGGACGGTCGAACACGTCCTGTACCCCGAGGGCTACACCTCGACCTATCCGTACTCGCCGAGCGGCAGGATGCCCGGCACCGCGGACTCACCCATTCCAGATCCGCTGATCTGGCTCAGCTTCATTGCCGCCACCACGTCCACGCTCAAGCTCGGAACTGGCATCCTGATTCTCCCGCAGCGCCAGCCGGCCATCACCGCCAAAGCGTGCGCCACCCTTGATCAGCTTTCGGAGGGGCGACACATTCTGGGCATTGGTTCAGGTTGGCTCGAAGAGGAGTTCGACGCCCTCGGTGTTCCCTTCGCTCGGCGCGGTCAACGCACCGATGAGTACATCGACGTCATGCGCAACCTGTGGACCGAAGAGCTGGCGTCGCACAGCGGCGAGTTCGTGAACTACGACCAGGTCGCGTCGAACCCCAAGCCGTTCAACGGTACTGTTCCCATTCACGTGGGTGGCCACTCCAAACGCGCCGCTCGTCGAGCAGGCCAGAAGGGCGACGGCTTCTTCCCCGGCGAGGGAAACATCCCTGAGCTGGTTGACATGGCCCGCCAGTTTGCTGCGGACGCAGGCCGGGACCCCGAAGCGATTGAGATGACCGCATCGCACCCTGGTCTCTTCGGAGACGATCCTCATGCTGCTGTGGAAGAGCTTGAGTCCTGGGGCGTGCAGCGCACTCCGGTGCCTGCGTTTCTGTTCCAGAGGGCGGACGATCTCACCGAAGCAATGACCGCATTCATGAACAAGGTGCGCGGCTGAGCTCACGGTTGTGCGTGGGTTGTCAGATCGACGCGGGCTGAAGCCACCCGAAGCCCGGCCGGTGGACCTAACCTCAAGCCATGATCTGCGCCCCCCTGCCGCGAACCCAGAGGTGTGAGCGATGACTGGCGCGCTTGCGGTGGAGCACATCAACAAGAGCTTCGATGACACGCAGGTACTTCGCGATGTCTCTCTTTCGGTGGGCTCCAGCGAAGTGGTTGTTCTCCTTGGTCCAAGTGGCTGTGGCAAGACCACGCTGCTGCGCAGTATCGCCGGGCTTGAACGACCAGATTCTGGATCGATCACGCTGAACGAAACGCCCCTCGTCGGTCCTCGGGCCTGGGTGCCCCCCGAAGCGCGAGGCGTGGGCATGGTGTTCCAGGACTGGGCGCTCTTCCCTCATCTCAGCGTCGCAGAGAATGTTGCGTACGGTCTTCCCCGCAGCGAACGGGGGAAGCGCCGTCGCACATCTGCTGAGGTTCCCGACGGCGTCCGCTCGGCGCTCGCACTGGTGGACATGAGTGACTTCGCGGATCGCATGCCAGACCAACTTTCCGGTGGGCAACAACAGCGCGTCGCCCTGGCGAGGGCACTCGCCCCCGAACCGTCTGTCTTGTTGCTCGACGAACCATTCTCGAATCTGGATACCAGCCTGCGTGTTTCGGTGCGGACCGAAGTGCTCGGACTCCTGCTCGATCTCGGAATCACTGCCATTTTCGTGACCCACGATCAGGAAGAGGCATTTGTGCTTGGGGATCGGGTCGCTGTGATGTTCGACGGCGAGATTGTCCAGGTGGGTGAGCCGGCCGAGTTGTACCAACGCCCGCTGAGCCGTCAGGTCGCCGGCTTCGTCGGCAAAGCTGCGCTGGCACCCGGTGACGCATCTGGACGTGAGGCAAGCTGTGCGCTTGGACCGGTGGCCCTCATAGACGAAGCTCAGGGAGCGGTGGACGTGCTTGTTCGCCCTGAGTGTCTTGCGCTGATTAACGATGCAACTGCGAACGCAGTGGTCGAACTGGTTGAGTACTACGGCCATGACGCCATGGTCGTCGCCCGGTTGCATGACGGGTCCATGATGCAGGTGCGCGCTCAGCCGGATGTGGCACTCAACCGGGGCGACGAGGTGGCAGTCCGCTACGTGGGGCCGGCCACTGTTTCGTTCCCTCGTCAGTAGCGGCTCAGGCGAAGTCGGGTCGTCGCTTCTCCCGCATTGCGTTGACTCCTTCGGCCGCGTCGGCGCTGAGGAAGTTCATAATCTCCAATGCGGCGCTCGCTTCGAAGGCCGGAGTGCTCTGCGAGAGCCACAGGTTCAGCGCACGCTTTGTACCCCTGATGGCGTGTTGGGGTCCGCGTCCGAGCTTGTTGGCGACGCGTTCGGCTTCGGCCAGAAGTTCCTCGCTTGGCAGGGCTTTGCTGACCAGCCCAATCTCGCCCGCAGTTTTGCCGTCTATGAAGTCTGCGGTGAGCAGGTAGTACTTGGCGCGAGCCATGCCGCACAGCAGCGGCCAAAGCAGAACAGCGTGATCACCTGCGCCGACACCGATGTTCATATGTCCATCGGTGAGCTTCACGTCTTCGCCGATCAGACTGATGTCTGCCATGAGCGCGACCGCCAGGCCCGCTCCCACGGCGACCCCGTTGATGGCCGAGATGATGACCTTGCGGCACGCCAGCATTCGGTGCACCAGATCGGTGGCTTCGACCAGGATGTCCTGAGCCGCATCGTGGTCCCCGACGAAACCGCTGATCCAGTTGAGGTCGCCCCCTGCGGAGAACGCATCGCCTGTTCCGGTGACCACAACAACACGGGTCTCCGGGTCATCATTGATGTCCAGCCACACCCGACTGAGGCCCAGGTGCATGGGGCCATCGGTGGCATTGAAGACTTCGGGACGATCCAGAAACATCCAGAGGACGCCGTTATCTCGTCGCTCAAAGCGCAGGCCGGGGTAGCGGTTGAACCATTCGTCTGACATGTCAGTCGAAACTAGTCCGGCGCTGCAGACCCGCGAGCCGCAGGCATGTGAGGCGCAGGCATGTGAGCCGCGGCCATGTAGGCGAGGTCAAGCGCTGTGGCCGCTACGAGACGACGGTGCGCCAACCGTGAGCGTCGTCGCTGCGACCCAACTGCACATTGACAAGCGCTTCTCGAAGTCGCATCGAGTTCGCTCCGGGCTGGCCGTCACCAATGGTGATGGTGGAACCATTATGGAGAAGTGACCCGATGGGGGCGACCACCGCCGCCGTGCCTGAGAGGAACATCTCTCCGGGCCATGAGGTGAGTTCGTCAACGGAGATGGCCCGTTCTTCAATGGTGTATCCGAGGTCCTTACCAATGGCGATCAGCGAGTTCCGGGTGACACCATGCAGGAACGAGGCATCCAGGTCGCGGGTCACGAGGCGATTGTCATCGACCAGGAAGAAGTTCGCGGCACCGGTTTCGGTGACGTCGCCGTCCACAGCGAACAGCACCTGATTGGCCCCGTGCTCTGCCTTCGCTTCGAGAGTGAGACCCAGCGCCATGACATAGTTGGCCCCGCTCTTCACCATGCCGAACTGCGGTGTGGTTCGCGGCTTCGACTCTTCAATGAGAATCGTAAGTGGGTTGATGCCGCCCTTGAAGTAGTTGCCCACTGGACTGGTAAGCACGTACAGCAACGCTTCTGAGGACGGGGTGGCCGCTGCTCCGATGTTGTTCTCTGTGCCAATGAGTGTCGGACGCAGGTAGAGCGATCCGGGGGGATCTGGCACCGCTTCAAGGTTCGCAGCGACCGCATCGGTAATCATGCTGGCAAGCAGGTCTGCGTCGGGCACCGGGAGGTGAAGCTTGCCCGCACTCTGTTGCATGCGGGCGACATGCTGGGCGAGGCGGAAGATGGCAACTGAGCCATCATCTTGACGGTGCGCCTTGAGGCCCTCGAACAAAGCCGATCCGTAGTGGAACACGTGGGAGCCCGGGTGAAGGATGAGGTTCTCCACCGGCACCGCTGCGCCCTCGTAGCTGTAGGCACCATCGGTGAACGTCGCCCGGGTGAAACGATCTCCATACAGGGTGCCAAAGGGATGCTCGAAGGGATCTTTGGTGTCAGCCATCCCGTCAGCCTACGCTGAAACGGTCATGTACCCGAGACGAAATGTCTCGCTGGGGTTGTGGTATCACCATCTTCAGTGCCGTTTGGAGAACCGCGAAATGCCCTGAGACGGGTCTTCGTCGCCGGGTCGGCGCAAGGCCGGTGGGGCAGCCCGGTCTGCCACGTGACAGCCACTTGATGGGTCGCGTCACCTACGCGACAGATGGCTTTGATGACATGCCCATGGCGAACACCCTCAACCTCTGGTTGAGCCTTAGTTGGGAAATCTGCCTTCACCCCAACTTTATCCGAACCTTCTGCGGCGAATCCGCCGCTCTCGGTGGGTGAACCCGCGCAGACACCTACACCATCCTGGGGCATACCTCGTCATGGTTTTGCCACAAATGCTGATAACAGCCACTGGATCATGCGGAAATGCGACCCCCGATGTCACCAAAATTCGTTATGTTCTCGTCATCTGGGTACATCTGCCCATGACCGACTGGGGCCAATTCCTCATCTACCTATTGATTGCACCCCATGGGTCGCGGCTACCATGGCAGGGCTACCAAATGGAAGGAAAAGCAAATGGGCGCACGATTCGGCAAGAGTTTTCTTGCCGTAATGCTTCTCGCTGTTTTTGGCTTGCTTGCCACAACTACACAGGCAACAGCTACAGACACGACCTCATATCAAATAACGTCACATCACCCCACCTCATACCAACCCACGTATGTGTATACGACGGGGTATACGACGACATCAGATTGCACGGTGAAGCTTTATGACTTCCCCGGTGGACATACCTATCTCGGCTCAGTCTCTTCGTCTTCGACGAACCTCACGGGCAGCTTGAACGAAGACGTCGAGTCTGTCTATGTACCCTGGGGCTGCTCTGCGAGCTTCTCGCAACACTGGAACGCCGCAGGCTGGTGCAAGACCTTCACCGGTCCCGGCACCTTTGAACTCTTTGACGACGAACTCAGCTGGGTTGGCATCGGGACGTCATGCCACACCACTCCGGCACCGCAGCCGACCGCAACTCCGCATCAGCCCTCCGGCAACTGCAAAGTCGACCTGTATGACTTCCCGGGTGCACACACCTACCTGGCTTCGCTCAGCACGGGTGTCTACCCACTCACGGGTAGCCTCGCCTGGCTGAACAACGACATCGAGTCCGTGCACATCCCTGCGGGGTGCACCGTCGCATTCGCAGAGCACAGCAACGGCTCCGGCTGGTGCAAGACCTTCACTGGTCCCGGCACCTTTGAAGTCTACGATGATGTAGTGAGCTGGATCAACGTCGGCGGTGGCTGCTCCCACGCTCCGACCGCAACGGCGAAGCCCGCGCCGACTGCCACCGCAATCCCAAAGCCACATCCGACGCCGAAGCCCAAGGTGACGCCGACCGCGACTCCGACGTCTACTCCGGTTCCGCCGACGGCTACTCCGACGTCCACTCCGGTTCCGCCGACGGCTACTCCGACCGCGACTCCGACGTCCACTCCGGTTCCGCCGACGGCGACTCCGACGTCTACTCCGGTTCCGCCGACGGCTACTCCGACCGCGACTCCAACGTCCACTCCGGTTCCCCTCGGTTCCATTGGTGACACCGTGTGGTTCGACGACAACGCCAATGGCGTGCAGGACGGCAACGAGAGCGGCATCCCTCGAGTAACCGTGGTGTTGCTCGACGACGCTGGCCGCACCGTGGCCACAACCACCACCAACGCTGATGGTGAGTACCTCTTTGCGAACCTCACTGCAGGTGACTATCAGGTCATGGTCGACGCATCGACCATCCCGGGTTCCCCGTCGCAGACCTACGACCTCAATGGCGGTCTCGACAACATGTCCGCCGAGTCCCTCGCCCCGGGCGAGAACAACCTCGAGCACGACTTCGGTTACTTCCGCCCCGGCACCATTGGTGACTTCGTCTGGCTCGACGCCAACAACGACGGCACTCAGTCCGGAGAAGAAGGCATCGAAGGCGTTGTCGTCGAACTGACTGATGCAGCAGGCAACACGCAGACCACCATCACCGACGCAAGCGGTCTCTATCTCTTTGAGAACCTGCCCGCCGGTGACTACACCGTCACCGTTCTTACCTCGTCGCTGCCAGCTGGCGCAGTGCAGACCTTCGACGACTCCGGTGCGTTGGACAACGAATCCACCACCTCCATCCCGACCGCAGGCGCAGACCTCGATCAGGACTTCGGCTACTTCATTCCCGGCCTCATTGGTGACACGGTCTGGCTCGACCTCAACGCCAATGGCGTTCAGGACGGCGAAGATGGCATCGAGGGCGTACGTGTTCGTCTCTTTGACGGCAACGACCGCTTCGTGACCACTACGATCACCAACGCAGCAGGCCAGTACCTCTTCACGGGGCTTCCGGCCGGCGACTACCGTGTCGACGTGGTGACCTCGTCACTCCCAGTCGGCCTCACGCAGACCGCTGACTTCAGTGGCCCGCTGGACAACACCTCCAACACCAGCATTGCGCTGGGTGGCTCGGACCTCGATCAGGACTTCGGCTACACGCCGCTCGGTTCCATCGGCGACCGCGTCTGGCTCGACACCAACGGTGACGGCGTGCAGGATGCTGGCGAACCCGGCATCGATGGTGTCACTGTCACGCTGTCCGATGGTTCCACCGACGTCACCTCCAATGGTGGCCTCTACCTCTTTGACGGTCTTGTCGCCGGTACCTATACGGTCACCGTCGACACCTCGTCCCTCCCGTCTGCCGATCTCGTCGCCACTGGCGACGCTGACGGTGGCCTTGACTCCACCTCCACCTACGACCTCGCCCCGGGCGAGAACAATCGTGATCAGGACTTCGGCTACAACGAACTGGGTTCCATTGGCGACACCGTTTGGCTCGATGCTGACCGCGACGGCATCATCGATGCTGGCGAGGAGCGCATTGCAGGTGTGACCCTGACCCTCACCGGTCCGAACGGAACCTCCACTGACGTCACCGATGCCAACGGTGAGTACCTCTTCGAAGGGCTCCTCCCCGGCGAGTACACCGTGACGGTGGACGAAACCACACTGCCGGCTGACGTCGAGCAGACCTTCGATGACGACGGCACCTTCACTTCGAACGTGTCCGTCACCTCCATCCCAGCCGGCGGTTCCGACCTCGACCAGGACTTCGGTTACGCACCGCTGCTCGGTTCGATCGGCGACTTCGTCTGGCTCGACGTCAACGCAGACGGCGATCAGGCTGGCGAAGACGGCATCTCCGGCGTGACGGTCACGTTGACCGCCCCCGACGGGTCCACCCAGACCGACACCACCAACAGTGCCGGCCTGTATCTCTTCACCGACCTCCCGGCAGGCACCTACACGGTGACCGTCGACGAGGCCACCCTCCCGGCTGCGGTGACACAGACCTTCGATGCTGACGGCCTTGCCTCCGCAAACGAATCCGTCTACACACTTGCTGCTGACGAAGACAACCGCACCCAGGACTTCGGCTACACCCCGCCCGCTGGCACCATTGGTGACACGGTTTGGCTGGACGCTGACCGCGACGGCATCATCGATGCTGGCGAGGAGCGCATTGCAGGTGTGACCCTGACCCTCACCGGTCCGAACGGAACCTCCACTGACGTCACCGACGCCAATGGTGAGTACCTCTTCGAAGGCCTTCCAGCAGGCTCCTACACGGTGACCGTGGACGAGACCACGCTGCCGGCTGACGTCGAGCAGACCTTCGATGACGATGGCACGCTCACTGCGAACGTGTCCGTCACCTCCATCCCGCTCAGCGGTTCCGACCTCGACCAGGACTTCGGTTACGCACCGCTGCTCGGTTCGATCGGTGACTTCGTCTGGCTTGATACCAACGCAGACGGCGATCAGGCTGGCGAAGACGGCATTGCCGGTGTGACGGTCACGCTGACCGCCCCCGACGGTTCCACGCAGACCGACACCACCAACAGTGCCGGCCTGTACCTCTTCACCGACCTCCCGGCAGGCACCTACACGGTGACCGTCGACGAGGCCACCCTTCCGGCAGACCTGCGCCAGACCTTCGATGCTGATGGCACCGCCACAGCCAACGAGTCGGTTTACGCACTGGCCGCTGACGAAGACAACCGCACCCAGGACTTTGGCTACACGCCGCTCCTCGGTTCCATTGGTGACTTCGTCTGGCTCGATGCCAACGACGACGCAGCTCAGGCTGGCGAAGACGGCATTGCCGGTGTGACGGTCACGCTGACCGCAGCCGACGGTTCCACTCAGACGGACACCACTGATGCCAATGGGGCATACCTCTTCGAGGATCTGCCCGCTGGCACCTACACAGTGACTGTTGACGAAACCACCCTCCCGGCCAACCTGCGCCAGACCTTCGATGCTGATGGCCTTGCCACGGCAAGCGAGTCGGTCTATGCACTGGCAGCCGGCGAGGACGATCGTGCCCAGGACTTCGGTTACACGCCGCTGCTCGGCACCATTGGTGACTTCGTCTGGTTCGACCGTGACGACAGCGGTACTTTCAACACCGACGGCCTGGTCGCTGACCAGCCGCTCCCGGGTGTTGTCCTCAACCTCCTCGCCGACGGCGTGCAGTTTGCTACCGCCACCACGGACGCTGACGGTAACTACCTGTTCACCGATCTCCCGATCGGCCCGGTCTACACCGTCGTCGTTGACACCACCACCCTTCCGGATGGCGGCACCAACTGGCGTCCGACCTCTGACTTCGAAGAGTCCGTCACGGTGCCTGGTGCATCTGTGACGGTTACTCCGAACCAGTCCGAGACCACCCTCCCGGCCACCGGCACACCGGATCCCCTCGAGGATCTTCGTCAGGACTTTGGTTACGCCAAGGATGCTGACTCCGCTGGCCTCAGCCAGGTATTCGTTGAAGCAGACAACACCGTTGAAACGGCTCCGAGCTCCATGGATGATCTCATGGCATTCCTCGCCCGCTTCGGTCTCCTCCGCTTCCAATAAGTACCGGTTGAATCAACAGCGGTAA
>Ga0209831_1001040_pt1 | contig 26236 bp, 18 predicted proteins | sample Maine_Asex4_meta_FD_187451 | JGI IMG/M metagenome (GOLD analysis project Ga0209831, IMG submission 187451) | Marine algal microbial communities from Maine, USA - Maine_Asex4_metaG (SPAdes) (version 2) | ecosystem: Host-associated > Algae > Red algae > Unclassified | place: Maine, USA | collected... | reverse complement strand
AATTTCGTTAATGCTTTTGAATCGACGGGCTGATTTCCTTTGGGCAAACAATGTTCAATGCGCTGCAGCATCTTGTCAAAGCCCAACTCGTGTTCAGCCAGCCGGAACATCGCGTAGATCAGCGCCACGACACTCGCCGAATCACAACCGCCACTAAGGGAAACGACAAATCCGCTTGAATAGCTCTTTCGCATATAGTCAAAGAGCCCAAGGGCGACAGCGCGACAAAATTCTTCCGCCTTCAAATCGGTGTCAATCTCCCAGTCCTCATCAATCGCAGAACAACGAACCATGGGGCAATCAGGCCAGGCAAAATTAACATCTATGATGTCCGTTTCGTCACCGTCAACCGACGGCTGGAAGCTACCGGTGCGGGCTCGTGCCATCCGTGTGGCTTCGATATTTACCGTCGCCATTGTCAGCCGATGCGCGTCAAAGAATAACCGATTCCCCGTGGCCAACAGTTGCCCCCCCGACGCGACCATCGCATCCCCGTCAAAGATCGCGCGCCCCGACTCGTTACCGACCAGGTTGGAATAAACGTAAGTCACGTTGAACGCTCGGCTGCCCTCGAGCACAAACCGCTTTCGCACGTCATGCTTACCAAACGCAAAATGGCTGGCGCTGGGATTGAGAATAATATCCGCACCACGCTCCGCCAGACTCCCACCGGGACGTGTGCCAACCCAAGCGTCCTCACAGATTTCAAATCCAATGCGAATGCCACCCACGTCGAAAATGATATCGCCAATCGGATACTCGACGCCATTGACTTCGATTTCGCCCTGCACACCCCTAGGCCAAGCCTTAAACCAACGAGGTTCGTAATGAATACCATCGCCGGCCAAATGCTGTTTTGCGACAAACCCAGTCAGCGCCCCGTCAACAATCAGTGCTGCTGTATTGAAAATCCCTCCGGCATACATCATCGGCAGGCCAACCGAAACCGCCATGCCGGCAGTCATTGGCAGGATTTCTGTCAGCATTGCAACAGACATTTCCCGGATGCCGGCGGAGTGAAACGCGTCTTCGCAGCCGTATCCAGTGATGCAAAGCTCAGGCAAACACAGCAACGCACAATTTTCGCTTCGCGCTTGCTCAATCGCATCGCTTATGTGCTGCAGATTCCCAACCCAGTCGATTGGCGTCTGATTGAGCACACCTGCGGCAACTTTAACTAATTTCATCGACAGCCTGAATCTTTCATTGCTATGTTCAACCGACTAAAATAAAACCGGTCGCAATTGTTTGAGAAATGATTTTCACCGGAATGCGTCCATCTGAAAACCGGCCCATCTTTTTCGTTGATTTCGGATCGTATGATTCTAATAGATTGTCCCAAATGTCTGCAGCAGATCAACGCCCGCGATCAGCAAGCGGGGCAACGCATCGTTTGCCCCAGTTGCACGACCTCTCTCACGGTGCCTGCGCCGTCAACTGGCAACTTCGACGATCTGTTCGACAGCGATCAAGAAATCCTCGATGCCGATCCTGCGGAGGAATCTTCGCCAACGACTTCGAATCAGCTGCCAGACAAAAGTCTGGACACCGAAAGTATAGACAATAAGTCGCCGAACAAAGCGCAGCCTTCCCCCGACAAGCAACCTAGCAAACAAAAAACAAGGGTGGCAGCGGCCCCGCCTGAGGAACTCGTTGAACTGATCGACGACGAAAGTTCAGTCGAAGCATCGGACGTTTTCGAAGACTTGCAGTTTCCCGAGCCCACCGCGCGGGTCGATCTGGTTGCTGACGATGATATTCCCACCGAGGATCCGTTCGCCGTGGCCCCTGACAAACGTCTGGAGATCGATGGGATTACCGACCTGACGACTTCTCCTGAATCATTTTCTTTGAAGTGTCCGATCTGTGAATCGCACCTGTTCTTGACGACGCACTCCGTGGGCACGGAAGTCAAATGTGCTGATTGCTATTCACCGATCACCGTCCCCAAACCGACTCAGAAGCAAATTGAGGCGGCAGCAAAAAGGAAAACAGAACAAAGCGGCGCGGCCGAACTCAATTTAAAACCCGACGAACCGACCGAAACGGTCGATGTCGATCCATCCTTCGGACTCGCCCCCGTCCGTCAAGATCTGCTCGCTCCGGTGAAAGATACAGAGGATCAACACGTCGACGGTGATTCATCTGGCGATGAATTGAAGCTGGAAGATCCAACGGAGCTGTTTCGGGATTGGGATGAACTTTCGCAACCGCCAGATGACGCGTCGTCACTTTCTTCAACCAAGAATGGCAAATTCAAAACCAAAGATGCCGGCGATGAAAAAATCGACCCCTATCGTTCGCGATCGGCGCAAGTTGCCAAACAGAAACAGCGTCGCAAGAAAAATAGCCCGAAACGAGAATCGTCTGACGGATTTGATTTCCCCAAGTTCGAGTTCGATAGTCTGTTCGGAGAAATGGTTAATCTGGTAACAACGACCAACGTCGCAGTACGAAGTATTTTTGCGGCATTGCTGTTGGCTGCAGGAAACGTGGTCGGTCACTCTGCTGTTTCCAATTATAAAGAAATTCAAGATCCAACGATGGGCGATACAGCCTTCATGGCGCTTTGGCGGGTGGGCGTCGGTTGGGCGTTGTTTGGCTTGGGAAGTCTAATCCTGTGGTACACTGCGGGTGTTATCTTTCGAAAGACGGCCATCGGTGAACGCCGAATCGAAAGCTGGCGAATTGGCCCTTCTACCGAATGGACCAGCACTTTTCTGCTGGTCGGGTTTAGCTTCGCGGTGGCCGGATCGCCACTTTTGATGTTCGGTGCGACTTGGTTGAGTGCCCCGTTGCGTTTCTTTTTCGCGTTGCCGATGCTGGTGTCGGTATGGTTTACTCAATCGCCCTTCAAAGTCATTTCTATAGACGCATTCTACCGATACCGCCGACAGCGCTTGCAGTGGAAATCTGTTTGGTTGGTCGTGTTTGCGTTGGCCAGCATCGCGTTTGTATCAGGTTTGATGCTGGCGATCCCTGTGCCGTACTTGAACATTCTCACATCACTGATCGGCGCAGTGGTTTTGTCGTTTACGACGCTCGGGTACGCGGCCATCGCGGGGTGGCATAGCGGAAAAGTGGTCGAGGAATTAAATTAGGGTCCGTTTCCGCCCCTGATAGTCTCTTTCCAACTAAATATTCATGGCAACGCCCTTGGCATTAATTATTCGCTACATCAGCACCGCTTTTTCGGGGTGCGTGCTAATGATGTGGGGCGTAATCAATTTTTCTCTGCAATTGAGAACCCATCTGGCGGCACCCGATCTCGAGGTCGGTGATGCGGGCGACGTGCTAAGAACCGGATGGAATTACTCATGGCTCATGGCGGCCGTTATGAGCCTCATCCCAATGGTCATCGGTGTCGTGCTAATCCGCGGCACCATGAAAGAAGCCAACCGCGCCAGGCAGCTGATGGGTTAACCCACCAACTCCACTGCTGCTGCAAAACGGCGATTGTCATTCGCGTTTATTAGCGTCGGTGCGCGGTTTCTAAATCCATCCACTACGACAGAAACAGTGGCTTCAAATGTCGCTGGTAAAGGTTCTCCGTGACATTGCGACTGATCGATTCTTCGCATTCGACCAGCATGTTGAGGTAGCGTTCCCCCATCTTCGCCGCGATCTTATATCCCACGTGTAACAACTGCCGCAACGATGCATTGAACTCAGCATGATTGGGATCGTGTCGCAGCGCGTTGACGTACTGGTCGGCAGACCAACCGTTGACAACTTCAGGCAACGGGAGTTTCGCATAGTCAATATCGATCACCGAAGCGTAGGGTTCACACAGCGCGTCCTTGTGTTCGAACGCTTGAGCGTAAACGTCTTTGGCCAACTGCAGGCCTTCTCCATCGGCCTCCGCCAAACCGATCAGCTCTTCTAACCAGGTCGTACCGGCAGTTTTGATGTGAAGCCCGGCCCCCGTCTTCTCAAGGCAACGTCGAATGGGGCCGTAGATGGAAAATTTGTCACTTCCCGAATGAACCGACAGCTTCAAATTCTCAGGCAAACCATATTTCTTCACCGCATAAGCGATCACAGCCAGATCGTCAGAAAACTCTTTCTCAAACTGAGCCACATCACCAACGTAGTCAACGCCTTTGTTAAAGCGACCGGTAAATTTTGGTGCGATCGTTTGTAGCGGAATGTTCTCTTTGGCCAGCGCCGCAAGAATCACCAGCAACTCCGGCGGAGTCTGCGGACTATCCGTTTCGTCCATCGATACCTCAGTGACAAAGTTGTCAGCGCCTTTTTCTTTGGCAATGTGACGATATATTTCGCCGGCAGACTGAACCGCTTTAAGAAATTTATTTGCAGTCGCGGTAATAAGTTCTTCGGTGATCTCTAACTCCCCGTCGATTCCGTCGATCTTTAGATTCCCGACAAGATCACTGACACTGTCGACAAACGCAGCAACATCCTCAGCTGTGGCCGGTGAACCAATCGCATCGGCAACATCCAGCGTGAAAAAATCACTATTGGCAAGGAAACCGCCAACCAATTCCAAATTGATATGATCCGCATCGACATAATGAGAATGTTTCCAACCCAATTCTTTGCACGCCGCATCAGCCGCATCACGTGTGCTTTGTGGCAGCGATCCAATGGTGGTGTGTTCGCGATTTGACTTGTTCCATACCGGGACGATCTCAACACCTTCATCGGCCGCTTTCATAACCGCCGCAAGTTGAGCTTTGGCTTGATGCGCAAACCGATCTCCGACGCCGAAAGAGAATTTTTCGATAATAAGAGCCATGAAGATACCTGCTAAAGATTCTGAAATTTGGTTGGGTTAGTTTTCAATTTGTTTGGCAGAGACTATAGTCAATTGTTAGCAATTTATCAGGGGCCGTTTGGCAAATTCTGATTCACAAAGAGATTCACAGCCGCATTCAATTCAGTGCGCAGCCGCAAACATCAATCCAAACATCGTTAAGGTAACCCGTGAAAGCTATTTCGTTCGACGCTAAAGAGTCAATCGCCGTTATCGATGTTGATGCCCCCGGCACACCTGGGCCAGGTGAAGCCAAAGTGAAGGTCCACCGCGTCGGTATCTGCGGTACCGACACGTCTGCCTACTTGGGAAAATTCCCCTTCTTCCAATTTCCACGGACACCAGGCCATGAGCTGGGCGTAGAGGTCGTGGAAGTCGGCGACGGAGTGACGAACGTAAAAGTCGGTGACCGCTGCAGCGTTGAACCTTACATGAATAATCCCGACAGCTACTCCAGCAAACGCGGCCGTCCGAATTGCTGTGACGATCTGCAAGTCATTGGCGTTCACAGTAATGGTGGCATGTGCGAAGAATTTGTCTTGCCCGCGGATAAGTTGCACGTTGGCAACGGTTTGAAGTTCGAGCAATTGGCGCTGGTGGAGACGCTGGCGATCGGCTGCCACGCCGTCAACAGGGCCGATCCACGGGCGGGTGAGAACGTACTGGTGATTGGCTGCGGTCCGATTGGTTTAACCGTTGTTGAATTTTTGAAGATCCGCGGCTGCCGCGTCATCATGATGGACATGAATCAAGATCGCTTAGACTTCGCCAAAAATGAAATGGGCGTCGACGCGACCGTTCAGGTTCAAAAGGACGGTTCCGAGCTGCAGACGTTGTCAGATCTTACCGACGGCAACTTTTGCGAAGCGGTCGTCGACGCGACGGGTAACAGGTTCAGCATGTCACGGGCGCTTGAGTTCGTCGCGTTTGCCGGCAAGTTGGTCTACGTCGGCGTCACGGCTGACAATGTCGAGTTCCCTCATCCGTTGATGCACCGCCGTGAGATGACGATCATGGGTTCGCGCAACGCGCTGGCCGAAGATTTCACGCAGATCATCCAACTGATGAAAGAAGGCAAGATCGACACCGATGCTTGGATCACTCATCGCACTACGATGGAGAAATTGGCCGAAGACTTCCCAACGTTCTTAGATCCCGCATCGAAAGTGCTTAAGGCGATGGTCCACATCACCGAGTAGGTCCACGTAGGATGGATTTCCAATATGTCCGTGAGCCACAGTAAATAGCAGGTTGAAAACCTGCCCCACGTCTAGCAGAATTCCAACCTGCCGTAAGCGTTCTTCTTCAACGATCCTCAGTCGAGGGAAGAAGATTGGTAGTTCCAATCAGGCCTCCATTCTCTTGCGCGGCAATCCCAACTACACCTTCACCGCAGAGGTCGCAACAAACACGTCGATCATCGAACTCAGCCGATCCTCATCGCCCCAGCGGTCTTCAAAGAATCCCGTTATTTGGAAACCGCAATCAAGCTGACCGGCGATTAAATCGGTCAGCGTGTGGCCAAACTCCAGCGGGCGGTCCGGGCCGATCAGCTTCTCTCTTTCTTCGGCATCGAGTTGCAGATCCGAATAAGGGATCTTATGGCGAGCTTTCAGTTTCCCGCGATCCATTTTGGCAGCGTCAAACAGGTAGTAGATCGGGTTAATAAAACCCGTGATGAAACGGCCCCCCGGTTTGAGCACGCGGTAGACCTCGCGCCACACCGGTCTAACGTCTGGGCAAAAAATGACGCTGCAAGGATTGATGACCAGGTCGAAACTAGCCTCCTTGATTTCCGGCATCGACGCCATATCGGCGACGATCGTTTTGATCGGAAGCCCTTCCCGGTCAGCGATCTCGGCGTCCCGTTGCAGCTGTTTCTCACTTAAGTCAGCAACAATCACGTTGGCACCCAATGCAGCCAAGATGGGAGCCTGCTGTCCTCCGCCGGCAGCCAAGCATAGAACGTCTTGGTCTTTGGCGGGGAGAATCCATTCGTGGGGGACGGCTTTAGTGGGCGTCACGCGAATCCGCCAATCCCCGGCTTTTGCCCGTTCGATTTGTTCTGGCGTCATCGCGTGGTAGAGATCATCGCCCTGATCGGCGACATGATCCCACGCTTTGCGATTGTATTGGGTGACGTCAATAGGGCGGTCAGGCATGAGGATTGACGAGAAAGTGAAACATGAGCATTGTTCGCTAGTTTTTAGCCGAACTTTATTTTATAGTAAAGCTCTTCCAAGTGCTGCGGGGCTGTAGCTCAGTTGGTTAGAGCAGGAAACTCATAATTTCTTGGCCGGGGGTTCGAGTCCCTCCAGCCCTATCGCCGTATCGCTGAAAACAAGCGGTACGGCGTTTTTCTTAGTTCGACAACTCCTCAACAATAGCAATTCCGATGGAAGTCCGCCGCTACAAACTGGGCGAGGAACGTGAGATACGCAGCTCAGCATGGTGCAGTTAAATTATATCTTTGGCTGTAGCCATGACCTTGGAAATCTTAACGTATCTTCGACTCCAAGATCCGGGCGATGTTTTAGGCCGAAAGCAAACAAGCTTTGGTGAACAGATTCTGTTGTGCTTTTTGGGGAGCATCTGTGTTGCCACCCCTGCCGCACTCGGTGGTTTCTGCGCAGGGCTTCTTCTTTGGCTTCCCAAGAACGTTGAGAATTCGGTTCACGGACAAACACTTCTTCGAGGAATCGGTGTAAGTTCAAAAGTGGGCCTAATCACTGTTTGCGTTTTGGGACTCATTGTGGGACTCATTGTGGGAGTCGGTTTTTCTGCGGTTCTAATCCGATTTTCGCTTCAGCAACTCCCACCCCAGATAGTCACTGCCGGTACCCGTATTTTCTTTGCCGGTAATTTGACTGTCCAACAAACCAACTCCGCGACTGCGTAGGTCGTGATGGAACGGGTGGGTCAGGCCGAGTGTTTCGTCTTCGACAAGGTTCCAGCTGGCATTATATCCGCCGACATAGTACGTGACGTTTCCAGCGAGGAACCCATGCTTTCTGTCTTGGACTTCGTGCTCAAGCCGCTGGCAGTAGTCCGTAAACGGAGGTTTGCTGGCGACCTAATCATCACCTTGTCCGTTCGCGACGCCAAACAACGCGATCATCCCCCACACCAACCACCACGTTCGATATGCTGTCATTAAAGCCTTCTATGTTCTCTGCGATTTTAGGTGCAACACGCTATCGGCCCCATCTTACTGAAGGTCATCTGGGTATTCAATTTATGGCGAAGCAGTACCAAAAGATCTGCATCGTTGGTCGTGCATGTCGATAGAGTGCAATGGAGCCAACAAATCGCGAAATTTAATTTTTTTCAAACCGAAACACAACGAAAAGTGAGTGATTCATCGTTCGAAATTCTATTTTGCTGGTTCAAAGTTTCCTCTAAACTTCGCGTCCCTTCCTACCCATTGGATTCTAAAGAGGCCACGCCATGATGCGAAACGTTTTAATGTTCTTTGGTTTGTCTATTCTTGCGATGTCGGTGACAGGATGTTGCGCGTGCCGCCAAGGCGGGTGCGGCCAGAATGGGCACTTACAGCAGCCCACTCTTCCACAGTCGATTCTCGGCGAGGGTTATCAGCAAAACGGAGCAAACCTCCCTAACGGGAAACAGACCCAACGAGGATTGAGGCAGTTCGGTCAGAACCTTGGCAGTCGCTTCTCAAACGGAATCCTTAATCGCGGCGTCAACCGTGTGATCGACGGAGCGATATCAGGTTTTTGATCCTGCATACGGTCACTGAATGCAACCAGCTCGAAATTTACAGCATCAAATTGGTAAATCTGGAATTGACTACTGGGCAGCAAGTTTGTCAATGAAGCCGCTGATATCCAAAAAGGTCACAAGACCATCGCCGTCAAAATCCGCTTCGACTTGAAATACGTTGGCTGCCAGCAGGTCAATGAACGGCGCAATATCTAAGAAGCTAACGAGGCCATCTCGGTTAATATCGCCACATAAAAACTCACTTTCAAAAACCCCAGGTGTCGCTGCTGCCGCAGTCCAGCTGCCAGAAAGGATACCGCTGGCAGAAACATCATCCCGCTCAAGCACTTGCCCAGTTCCATCGGCTGCTGGCCAAGGTGATAGATCATCGTAGACCAACTCATCTACCACAACATGCGGAATCACGCCCAATAGATCCGGGGTGTCAGGCTGCTGTAGGGAAACGCGCCCCGAACCGTTGGAAAGCGCAGCCGACAGACCGCCAACGATCGTGACGCCAGATGAAAGCCCGTAGTGAGCCTCGAACGCCGCAAGCTTGTTCGCATTGATCGCAAGAGAAGGATCAAAAGAAACCAACACAATCGCTGCGCCAGTGGACAGTGACGACCCGGCTGCGAAATCATAATCCGCTTCACCACGCACTCGCCAATTCGTCAAATCGCTCGCGTTTGAGGTCGGGTTAGCGATCTCGATGTATTCCAAATCGTTGTCCGTCAAAAATGGATCGATCGCCAAAGCCGCAGAACTCGGTGAATCCGGATGGTAATTCACTTCGCTGATAACCAACGGGCCTACTTCGCCATCACCATTGGCACTGCCCAAGGACGTCGAAGCAAGACGAGTCAACCGGCCGCTGCCGTTAGGCAATAGACCAAGGGATTCGCCATTAAATGTGGCTCCAAATTCAACACTATCTTCCAAGCTGAATTCGAAGCCGGTCGTCGCGTTGAATCCCGTTGTTCGTGCCAAGTAAATCTGGTCTCCCTCGGAGGACAGGGCAAAATCATTGGCTCCGGGGTTAATTGGATTCGGATTGAAATCCGATTCGTTGAATACCAAATAGCTCCCGGCGCCGATTAGGGTGCCAGAAGCAATCAGGTACTTCTGCAGATCGCTACTGGAGTCGCTTAGGTACCAGCCGCCGATGTCAATCGCAGAACCGGTTGTATTGAAAAGTTCAATTGAGTCAGACTGTGGAGCGTCGGTGTGAGCGAGGACTTCGTTGATGACAACACCTAACGGTTGCGCCGAGGTCTCACCGGGCGTGCCGCCCAACTCACTACTAGTGCGCCAACTGTAATATTTGCCAAGTTCTGCAACAGAAGTACTGGCCGGATCATCGAGGACCAAGCTGTAACCATCTCCATCGGTCAACCCGTACCAAGGATCGTTGTCGCCGTAATCCACCGACATGATTTCTGTCAAAGCGCTGTCAAGCAACGCAACTGCTTCCCCGCCGTTGCTCAAACTACCAGACCATTCACCAAGCACATTGACGCTATCGCCGTAACGCGCCATGAAGGCATCGACGTCTTCAACCACCACGGCCCGCTCACCGGGAAACAGAAACGTATCGCCAAAGTTAAACGAGACGCCGTTAAAAAGCTGGACTCCAGACAGGTTGATCGTGCCGGATGTCGATGAGTTCAACAGCTCGATGAATTCAAAATCATCATTGTCAGTGAAACCAGCTGCTATCTCTGCAGCGGTTGGATTGGCCGGATTGTAGTGCAGCTCTGAAATCCGAAGATCCGACTGCGACGCCGGAATCACAAACGTTACATCGTTAAGCGCCGACCATTGCCCGCCGTTGAACGTTCGGGCCTGGACATTGGTTGAAGCGTTGAGAATAACCGATGATTGTGAAGAATTGAGGCTCGTCAGGGAGAGCGAAGCGTCAAATGAGATGTCGCTACTGGTGGCGTTGCCCTGATGGATCTCCACAGCCAACGTATTATTGCCTACCAAAAGCAAGCCAGGATCGAAGCTGATGTCTATCGGGGTATAATCACTCGCGGAGTTGGCAAACGTATCGAACACAATTGTTCCTGCTCCCAGATTGATCCGATCTATTTCTACACCATTGAGATAGACCACTGCTCCATCGTCATAAGTGAGGTTGAAAGTTGCCGCGGTATAACTGCCGGCGGCCACAGTAAACGTCTTTCGGAAGTAAGTCGTAACGTGTTTATCATTCTGGTCGCTTCCGAAACTAACAATTGTCGTTTCATCACCGTCTCCGTAACCAAATTCTCCGACATCTTCGGCCCAAGCGCTATCGTTGAAACTCGAGGCCCGCCACGCTGTCCCCAGGTCCTGGCCAGTGTCGAGATACTTCCATGAAGACCCTTCGTTAAACACCGCCGTTACAGTCGTTGAACCGTCAAAGGTTTGAGCTGCGGGATTGAGGCCACCTCCGGTTTCTCTTGGATCGCTGCCGTCAGTCGTATAGTAAATGGTTCCACCGTTACCGGACAACTCCAAACTGTCGCCGCTGACGATCCCCCCACCGTGTTGGGGTATGCCGTTGATGGAAAAGTTTGGCGCGTCAAGGCTGGGCAACAGGGGTGCACTGACGGTGGTATTATAAGTGGTGCTATTGGGAGCATCTTTGAGTCGTAAGACTGTGTTTTCAAATTGTCCCAGCACTGCGTTTTGACGCCCCCGCAAGAAATTTCGCAAGTTCGTCGTGGCCGTGACCCAATTACTACGCTGAAGCGGGGTAGATGTTTTCGAATCGCCCCAACGCGCAGACTCGGCGATGATGGCTTGATCGAGCGCATCAATATGTAGGTCAAGTCTGGCCTGCTGAGCCGCCACCGTCATCGCCCCATCGTCGAAGAATGCTTCTTGGACTTTGTCCGCAAATTGACTTCGGTACTCGTCATTGGCCATCAATTGTTGATGTAGCCATTGTGGATTGAAGTACTGCACGCCTGATTCGAAGTTTGAATCATTATATGGGCCATTTCGATTCTCGTTCACATTACGCATCGTGTGTTCGGAGTCGTGGACAAAGAAACGAAATCCTTCATCGCCGGTCCGATCTCTAACGGCAAAGTAGTTATTGATGCGGTTGTTGCCAAGGAAGTTACTAATGGGCGCATCAAAGTTACCACCATGAAGAATAACAAGCATATACGCCGTCAAGTTCTCGACATCCAGCAGCGTCTCAAAATTAGGATTGTCTGTGCCATCAGGATTGAGCCCCTGCGCTCTTAAATAAGCAGCATCGTCAACAAACGCCGGAGTCACACCATCAGCAGCTCTGGCGAGCGCCTGTTGATAAAGCGCGTCGTAGGCATCGAAGTTTCCATCGGTCGCGATGTTTTGATACGGACCACGTTCAGGTTTGAGAACGTCGTAATTATCTGCCTCTCCACCGAAGTACGAAGCGCCAAAGTTCGCGTCGGCGCGTTCTTGCGTCTGGTACAGTCCCCAGTATTGCCCATTGAGATACACATGGACCCAAGTGCTGCGCGTCGCTTGTTGCCCTAAGGCGGCTTGATTTTCGCGATTCATTACATCAGTAACAAATGTGTTTGAAGAGTCCCCCTGAAAGCTCCACGAATAGTTCTGAGCTGTTCGCAAATCAATTTTCTGAAACGAAGTCGTAGAAGTCGGATCGTCTGAGAAAAGATCGTAGTCCAGCGAAGCATCCCCATACTCGCTTCGGAAGAAGAATTTCAGCGCGTGCTTAGGATTATTGTCGCTGCGGCTAAAACCACCACGAATACGTATTCCGGCGTTGACTTGAAAGCCCTCGGTCCCATCAGGATTCAATTGTTCCAAGGAAGCCGGGCGCTCCCAGTTAATTCCGTCATTGTTTGCGTTGGTATAGATTCCCGTCGAGGAACTAAACAGATTGTCTACGTCAGTGGTTATCGACCAAGTAGGAATCGCCAACAGCGCGTCTTTGACCGCCTGTTCACCTTCGATGGCAATCACATCAGGGTCGATCCCGTAATCAATAATTTGCCCGTTAACATTGCCCGATGGCCAATCAGATGTTGGTGCACTTCCGTCCTGCCCCACCACATCATCGAGAAACAGATAACTCCATGTTCTGTCTGGTACAGACAGCGCACCAGATTTAGCCGCCATCGCACGCAAGTTCGTGGTTCCATCGATCGTGACCGTGATCTGTGACGAATTTTGAGCGAAAGTGTTCTCGTTATTAAATTGAGAAGGAGTACTACCATCAGTAGTAAAAAAGACGATCGCTCCCGCAGTCGGCGTCGAAAGCGTAACAGTAAATGTGGCGTCAAAGAATCCTGGCTCCACCGACGCGGTTACACGTTCGACAACCTCAGCGACCGAGTTGAGGTTGTCAGCACCAGGGGTTGGCGAAGAAAAATAACTTGGCTGGCTAAAACTGCCATCGTTCACAAAGCCATAGCTGACATCAGAAATCTGCGTAGGATAATCGGCACCTCCAGCGGAGAATTCTGAGACGATCGCTCCGGTCGTGTCGTAAAGACCAACGTATTCGCCAGCACTATTAAGTGAGAAACCAGTGTACAGATCGTTTCCCGATGTTGGGTCTACGTCATTATCGGCAAAGACAACTAAGTACTGGCCAGCCGACAGGTTCGTGCTTGGAAAAACATATTTCGAAGTATCGCTCGGATTGTCGGTAAGAGAATAACCCGCCAAGTTAACCGCTTGGTCGCCAGCGTTGTAAATTTCGATCCAATCCGACCTATTAAGGTTGTCGTTTACAAGACCTCCGTTATTAGAAGCCAAAAATTCGTTGATGATCGGGGCCGCCGCCAACATCTGTCGCGGTTCCAACGCAGTATACGACTCCTTGTTAATGCTCTGACTTTTTCGCAGATCGGATTTTCTTGAACGACCACGGGAAAATCTTGTTTCCGACAGCTTGGAAAAGAATTGCATAGGGTTCTCTTATAGATGAATAGTGGGGAGAGGCTGGTGGGCTAAGAAAATAACTGCAGATCGCGAGCACTTATTTTACCTTAAGGGCAGCCAAACCTTTGCACATAATAGACATTTGGATTCGCAGCGACCAGACAATAATCGTCCGAGAGTTAGAAAAGAAACAATGGGATGACAGCTTTCATACAATTGAGACAGGCGTTTCGGCGAAACACGACAAAGTCAGAAGATGTGATTACCAGGGCCGGCATTGGTGGATTGGTTATTTCAAACTGTCAAACGACTCCGTTGGAGCAATGCCGTTATCAAACCCGTCAAACAGTGGGAAATCAAGTCGCGAGTCGCCGTATTGGCTGCGGAAGTTAACTCGAAAAATCTTCTTGGCGAAATTAGTAAAGTAGCCGCCGAAGCCTTTAAGCCAGCGTCAATCTGAAATCGCTCGCTGCCGTCTGAGGCCAACCACGCAATCGACGCAAGTTGTTCAGCAACATCGCTGTTGGAGATCACATTTCCATAGTTATACGACAGCGTTGGAATGTCCAGTAACGATTGCCTTAACAAAGCGTTGCTCTCATTGCTACTTGAGAGATCAATCGCAATCACATCATCAAGAAACACATACGTGTGTGTTGTTGAGCCAGTCGTAAAAAAATCCGTTTTAGCCGAAGCGGTTCGCAGGGAGGTCGTAACACTGATCGGGATACTTGCCTGTGCGAACGAATTCGCATTGGCAGTCGCAATTTGCGTGCCGTTGGTCAAACTAGGTTCGCTTCCATCGGTGGTATAGACCAACGTTGCGCCCGCAGTTTGAGAAACAACGTTTACATTGAAGGCCTGTTCATAAAAACCGCGGTCAACACTCACCGTGGGCAAATCATCAATGAAACCATTCAACGGGTCAACGTTTACAAAACCGGGGGTCGGCGTTGCGAAATAACTCGGCACGCTGTACGCGTCGTCATACAAATAACCGTAACTCACGTCGGTAACTTGGGCGGGATAGTCGGCTCCACCCGTCCCAAACTCTGTAACTAAGTTACCCGCCGGATCATAGAATCCGACATTCTCTCCGGCACTACTGAGCCCAAATCCGGTGTACAGATCGCTTCCCTGTAACGGGTCCGCATCATCACCGGCAAAGACAACAAGAAACTCTCCTCCCGCAAGCGTCATGCTTGGGAAAACATACTTGGTCTTTAGGTTAGGATCATCCGTCAAAGAGTAGCCAGCCAAATTTACCGAAGCTTGCCCCGCATTAAATATCTCAATCCATTCGGTTGAATTTCCGTTGTCATCATCCAACACACCTGCATTAGAGGCAGAGAACTCGTTAATCACAGGATGGGCACTTGGCAAAAGCGCGATGGGATCAAATTTTCGCAGTTGGATTGCGTTGGCTTGAATCCGGCTGGAACTAGAGTTGCCGTTTAGAAGCCCAGTCATGTTAAACGTCTGAGTTGTTCCGTCGGCCGTGAATCTCCCTACACCAAAGTCATCCGCAAAGCGACCAAACGGCAGGTTGTTAAGCTGAAGATCTACTCCCGTGCCTCCCGCTCCATTATCCAAACTCGTAACATAACCATCGTCCCTGTTCGTCCGAGCGTCACTAGAAAAAATCTGGATCTCATAACTAACTCCGATCGAAAGTCCGCTCAGCGTGACGGTGGCCGAATCGCCAGAGGCCGCCCCCACCATGCGCCCTCGATCAGCGACCCCAGAATCCCCAAACCACCATTTGAGAATGAGCCGCCATTGTCATCTCCAAGCGTCGTTGAAATCGCTTCACTTCCGGTAGACTGGGATTGAGATAACCAAAGAGAATTCCCTCGAATCGACGACACAAAGTTGACACCGTTAACCGTTGTCGTCGTACCGGATTCATCAGAGCCGTTGATGGCAAAAACCAAATTGCCGTTGGTCGAGATATCGCTGTTACCGGTTATCGCTCCAGAGGTCCAACCGGATCGTAGCCAACAGTTGTCTGGGCTCTAACGTGTCGTAGGAAACACGCTGATTGATCTTGCTTTTGGGTCGGCCAGATTTGCTTGCGCGGGTTGGCGAGGTCTTAAGCTCAAACAACTTGGGAATGATTTGCATAAGGATTTTCAGAGGGAAGAGTTTTGCAGGGATTGCAATAACAGGCGGAGGAGCTGCCTTCATCACAGCTTAACGGCCGCCAAGCCCCCATACACAATAGACAATTGGACTTGCGGTGACCAGAGGCTAAAAGACCACAAATTAGGAAGCAAACACGCGTTTTTCGAATGCCGGCGGCAGAACTCACGAGGGCTTGGATCACAGATTTCTATTTTCGTAAAAATTCAGCTATCTGAAGTTGCACTTATCAGCCGCAACGCGATAGCGTCCGGTTCCGTTGTAATTTGAGCAGACGAAACCGGGGACTATCGCCTAATGGCACTTACTTTAGCTTGATGCAACGCATCTGCGCATCAGCCGCCACGCGATAGCGTCCGGTTTTTAGCGCGTAGGATCGGACGCTATCGCGTGGCGGCTGATAAAATTATCCCACGTTTCGTCTAAAGTAAGTGCCGTTGGGCGATCGCCAGGCGACTAATTTGCGTAATCCTTCGGATTTAGCACCACAACTTCAGACCGCTGAAGTACTAACTATTTTAAAAGAAGCAGTGGCCAACCTTTGGACCGAACATTCGACTAGCTGTCGTGCTCCCAGTCGCGTCAGATTTCTCAAGGCGACCGGAATGTTCGCCGATAACTATTGATGATTGTCCTTCTCTACGGTCTTGCACAACTTTCCCTCCTGCGAATCACTGGTAACGTAAGCTTGGCCAATCATCGCCAAAGCTGCCAAGCAACGTAAACAGCACCTAGTTCTCTTATGCATCTCACCGGGTTCCCTTCATGCGAGTCTTTCAGCGTAACGTCCATTGGCTTCGCCACGCAGGTTTGACATTGCTTGCGATCGCCGGTTGCCTCGTTACCAGCAGCCGCGCATTGGCTTTTCAAAACAACAACTTGTTGAATGTCTTTTCAGATAGCACCACCCCAAGTGCAGGCAATTCAGCTTTCACCAGCACCACTGAGCTCGATCTATCGGGTTCAACCTTTGGCTTCGGCGTCAATGAAATTGATGTCTACCATGCTGCGCTAAGAACGAACCAAATCAGCGGACCGGCGAACCGGGATTGGGAGATTCGAGTTGGTAAGGGCGGACAGATTTACTCCATCCGCAGTGAGGTCGGCGAGATCGTTCCACCGCAATCAATGGGGCGGCCCTTCAACGATGAAGTCTTCCAATCCGTTTCGGTCAATACGTCGCCGCGCGCGACCGGAGGCCAAGCAGCCTTCTATCACCAGTCAGGATACTATGTGGACAGCAACAACGTCACGCAACCGACTTTTTCTCCGTTGCTCTCCAGCAGTTCATCCGAAGCCAATTCATACTCGACACTCTCTCTGGCCGTGCAAGCCGACGCCGAAGCTAATCCACAATTCCCCGGAGGCCTGCTCAACTATCAACGGACCAAAGACTTAGGCGATGGCGTCATTGAAGTCACTCACTCAATCTATAACTTTGGCAACGCCACCGTCGACTTTCATAACCTGCCGTGGGGCGGCGTTCGCAAAACCCTCTTCGATAACATGTTGGTTTCCGATCCGGGCGGTGGTTTTACCGGCAGACTGATTGAAAGTTTTGGCAATCCGACCAATCAAGTTGTCACCGCTGCTTCGACCGGAGGCTGGGCTGCGTTTACCGAGGGAACTGCGGGGTCCGATCGTGGATTGGCTTACGTTTTTGGAGACACCGACACGCATTTGAACCAATCGTGGCAGAACAACGAAAGCTCGTGGCGGTGGGGAGACGGCGGCGGTGACTTTCTTGGAATTCCAATTCGCAACTTCAACGTGGGCACGTTTCGCCGCGTGGTCGATGTCGAGCCCGGGGACCTGTTTGAGAGTCGCTACTTCTTGGTACTGGGCGACGTGGATCACATCGAATCGACGATTGCCAATCGCAACTTAGTTATCAGCGCCACCTATGATAAACGGATCATCTCCGTTCAGAATTCCGGCGTGTTGGCTTGGGATATCGTGGAAGAAAATGGAAGGACTTCTGTCCTAAGCGTCGCAACAGAAGCGGCGGCCGACTTCTTAACCTACGCCCAACCTATCAATGGATCACAGCCTCTGTTCTTATTCGAAGACACTGGCGGCAACGAATTCATCAGCATTGATCCTTACGCTTTAAGCCCGACTCCCTACGATGGACAAACGGACTACAAAGGAATTCTTGGTTTCGCGTTACCGCCGGAGCTGGTCAATAGCGATCCCGATTACGTTGAATTAACATCTCTGTTTCAAGGAGATGACCTTTACATCAACACCGATCCAAGCGTCTCGAGTTTTGTGTTGGCGGGAGATTCATGGGCCCCTGCGTTCGTCTTGGGGGACGTCAATCAAGACGGCATCGTTACGTTTTTGGATATCAATCCGTTTATCCAATTCCTAGCCACGGACGGTTTTCTCGAAGAAGCAGATTGCAACCAAGACGGTGAAGTAAACTTCTTAGACATCGCTCCATTCATCGAAATTTTAGCTGGAAGCTAAATCATAGTAGCCTTTCGCTCCGCGAAAGTGCGCTACTTTCGCGGTGCGAAAGGCGACAATCGCGATCAATCCACTCGGCTAAATTGCTTGTGTTCAATCACAATCCGCATCAGCGAAATCACCACGACAATGAACAGGATACTGACGGGGAAGCCGCCGATCACCGAGATCGTTTTGATTCCTTCGACGCTGGCAAATGCGATCATCACAAACGCCACCGCTCCGACCGCGACGCCCCAAAGTACTTTCACCGTCAGAGGACCTTCTGGATCGGCGCCGGGCGAGTGACGTCCGCTGATGCTGGCCATCGCAGTCGTGTTGGAATCCGCTGAAGTGACAAAGCAGATGAAAGCGCTTGTCAGGTAGAACACCGTCATTAAAAAGCTGAGCGGTAGTTGTCTGAATACTTCATAGGTCACGTTCTCGGCGCCGAGGGTGGGATCTTCGATCACGGCCGTAAGATCAGCGGCACCCGTCAGCTGAAAATCCATCGCCGTCGTACAAAACACCGCCATCCAAAACATACTAAACATCGCCGGCAACAACAGATTAAAAATCAGTGTCTCCCGCACCGTTCTGCCAAGACTAATGCGACCAAGAAAACAGGCGGTAACGGGTGCCCAAGCCAGCCAGACGGCCCAGTAAAACGCCGACCAAGAAGCCGTCCACTCATTGCCGGCAAGGTCGAACCCCGCCGTGCTGAGCTTGGGGAAGTCGAAAGCATACTCCATCAACGCTGACGCTCCATTTTGTAAAATCAATACCGTCGGGCCGGTGATCAGCACAAACGCACACAGCACAAAAAGCCCTTTTGTGTTCACGTCGGACAGGATCCGGATGCCTTGGGTCAGCCCCGTCGCGCTGGAGACAATAAAGGCCACCACGATGGCGACGGTAATCGCCGCCCACAACCATTGCGATTTTTCCAGCCCAAAGACCTCGCCCAATCCGCTGGCGATGACAAGGATGCCCGTGCCTAAGGAAGCCGACATGCCGGCAACCAAAGCGAACAGACAGATTCCGTCGATGGCGTTGCCAACCCAATGATAGTTTTCGAGCCAGTCCTCGTTGCCGGGCCCAAGCAAAGGCGCGACCATCGACCGCAGCGAGTACGGCTGCTTCATGTTGTAGTACGAAAATGCGAAAGCCAAACTAACAACCGCGTACAGACAATACGGAGTAATCGTCCAGTGCAAGAAAACGACGCTCAGCGAGTCAATCGCGGCCGCCTGCGTGTTGGGCTGGGAATCAAAAAACGGCGGGACGTTGGCTAGGTGAAAGATGGGTTCGGCGGTAGACCAAAACAAGATCCCAGTGGCCACGCTGGTGCAAACGGTGATCGCAAACCAGTTCCAGCGGTTCATCAAGGGCTTTGCATCGGCGCCGCCGATTCTAACTGCACCAAAAGGCGAAAACGCAATCACGCTGCACGCGGCAACCGACAGGATCGAACAAAGCGTAAACAACCAGCCGAATTTACTTACGATAAACTGTTTGACGCCAGTAACGACGGAGTTAAATGTTTCTCCATCTATCACGTTCAGGCTGACCATTAAGATCAGCGCCAGAAACGGCGGCCAAAAAACCCAATGGTTGAGTGTCTGGTGCCATTTCAATTTTGATGTTGTTTCCGGCACAGTAATTTCTCAATAGGATTCGCAATGCATTCTGGCAGCACGATGGCTCTCTCTTTAACCCCGGATGGGGCGACACCGATTAGCCCATGGCGTAAGGGCTGGTTGATTAAGTGAGCCGTCTAGGCGCTAGCCTCGGTTTCGTCGTCGCAAAACCGAGGCTTACGGGCAGTTGATTTAATCAGCCGCCACGCGATAGCGTCCGGTTCCGCAACATAACCGGGGGCTATCGACCAATGGCACTTACTTTAGACGAAACTTTTGATAATCTCATCAGCCGCCGAGCGATAGCTCCCGGTTTTTCGTTAGCGCGAATGAACCGGACGCTTTTCCGTTGGCGGCTGATTGGAGGTAAAGTAAGTGCCATTGGGCGCTAGTCCCGGTTTCGTCACCGCAGAACCAGGGCTAATATTTAAAACCGAAAATCAGACTAAATCGACAGTTCCCTACGTATGTGTCTATCGATTGCTAAAACTGTCTCTTGCTGGGTAACAACTGTGCATTTTAAAACAAATATTCTTGTCAATCTCGCGATTTGCTTAGGCATGTTCAGTGCATGTCAAACGGCGTCATCCCAAGAAAGAATCATCAACGAAACGATTGTCACCGAAAAGGAAACGGCGGCTGAGCCAGCGGCGCTCGAGAAAGTACTCGAACTCGAAGGCATCACCGAATACTATTTGGACAACGGCGTGAAGGTGCTTCTGTTCCCAGACGGGTCCAAGCCCCAGTTCACGATCAACGTCACCGTCAACGTTGGCTCGCGGCACGAAGGTTACGGCGAATCTGGCATGGCTCATCTGCTGGAACATATGTTGTTCAAGGGCACCGATAAATTCCCCGACACACCGAAATGGCTCAAGGATCGGGGCGTGCTGAACATGAACGGAACGACTTGGTTTGATCGTACAAACTATTACGAAACTCTGCCCGCCAACGAAGACAATTTAAAGTTTGCGATCGAAATGGAAGCTGACCGTTTGGTCAACAGCTGGATTAAGGGTTCGGATCTCGCGTCTGAGATGACCGTCGTACGGAATGAATTTGAACGCGGCGAAAACAGCCCCCAACGAATTCTGATGCAGCGCATCATGTCCACGGGTTTTGACTGGCACAACTACGGCAAATCAACGATCGGTAATCGCAGCGACATCGAGCGTGTGCCAGTCGACCGACTGCGTGACTTTTATCGCAAGTACTATCAGCCCGACAACATCACGGTCGTGTTGGCAGGGAAATTCGAAACTGCCAAAGCGCTTGAACTGGTTCAACAATATTTCGGCGCATTAATAACACCAGATCGTGAACTGAACCCAACATACACCGAGGAACCCAGCCAAGACGGACAACGCCGGATCGAACTTCGCCGCAGCGGTGATGTTGAGTTGATAGGCGTTGGCTATCACATTCCTGCCGCATCAAACGAAGATTATGCGGCGGTGGAAGTTTTGGTGAATCTGTTAGGTAACCAGCCTGACGGTCCATTGTACGAAGCGCTGGTCAAATCCGAACTGGCCTCAGATGTTTCTTCGTTCGCGTTCAAAACGCATGACCCCGGCATGATGTTGGTGTTGGCTGAAATTTCCGAAGGTGCCGACATCGACAAAGCAGAAGAAACAATGCTCTCCAGCATTCAATCGGTTGCCGAAAACGACATCACCGAAGCTCGTGTTAAACGCGAGATTCAGGGGCTGCTGCAACAGCGCGAACGACTGTTTGCCAACAGCGAGAAGTTTGCGATTCAATTGTCTGAATGGCAGGCTTACGGCGATTGGCGGCTGTTTTTCCTTCACCGTGACCGAATCGAAAAAGTCACCGTCGAAGACGTCAAAGCAGCGGCGGAAAAATACTTGGTCACCGATAACCGTACCGTGGGCGTCTTCCTTCCGACCAAGGAAACCGAACGAGCCCCTCTGCCGGATCGCGTTGATCTCGAAAGCCTGTTAGCGGACTACAAAGGTAGAGAAGCAATCGCTCAGGGGGAATCATTCGACCCGACACCGGAGAACATTGACGCCAGAAGCGTCGTGGGAGAATTTGACTCCGGTGTGAAATACGTTTTCTTGCCCAAGAAAACGCGCGGTGAAAAAGTGTTTGTCAGCGGTAAATTACATTTTGGTTCCCCCGAATCGCTGTCTTCTAAGATCGAGGCCAGCGAAATGATGGGATCGCTGATGACCAAAGGTACCGAGACAATCGAGTACCAAGAGTTCCGTGACAAACTGAACGAACTGGGCGCAACACTGTCAATCAGTTCACAACCTGGCGACCTCTCTTTCAGCATTGAAGCAAAAAGAGAAACCCTGGGCGACGTGTTGGCGCTGCTCAAATCAGCGCTCCGCGAGCCAAAATTCGCCGAAGAAGAATTTGAGGTACGACGCCGCCAGCTGATTACTCAGATCGAAGCCGGACTCTCGGAGCCCAATTCATTAGCGGGAAACATGTTCTCACGTAAACTCTCCCCGTACGAGAAAACGGACGTTCGATACGCGGCGACGTTAAGCGAAGAAATCGAAAACATCAAAGCACTATCGATTGAAGATATCAAAGGCATTTACTCACAAGTCTCGGGGGCAAATGGTGAAGTCGCCATCGTCGGCGATTTCGATCCCGAAGCCGCCAAAGAGACGTTGAGTTCGATATTCTTCGATTGGAAATCGGACACTCCCTACGTTCGCATCGAAGAACCAGCGGTCGACGGCATCCAAGGCGAGCGTATCAACATCGAAACGCCAGACAAAGCTAACGCTGTTTACTTGGCTGGTTTTGTAAAACCGATGATGGACACCGACGACAATTACGAAGCGCTGTTGATTGGAAACTATGTGCTTGGCGGCGGTCCGCTGTCGTCACGATTGGCTGACCGAGTGCGAAAGAAAGACGGTTTATCATACACCGTCGGTTCGCAGTACCGCGCCGACACGTTTGATGATCAAGCAGTGTTCACGATCTACGCAATTTCGAATCCCGAGAACACCGAAAAGGTCGCGTCGACGATTGTTGAAGAAATTGAGTTGCTAATGAAAGACGGTATCAAGCAAGAAGAATTTGAGAAAGCCAAAGAGAGTTACTTGACCAAACGCAAAGGCGGTCGCGCTGACGACCAACGATTGGCGGGACTGCTACGAAAGAACTTACAGGCCGACCGAACGATGGCGTTCTTCGCCGAAAGTGACCAGCAGATGCAATCGCTGACCAAAGAGCAAGTCGAAGCGGCGTTAGGTGCTTTCGTCGAAGTCGACAAATTGGTCATCGTCACGGCAGGTGACTTTGAGGGTTTGAAAAACGATGAAGCGCAAAAAGAAGAGTGATCTCCCATCCCCGCAATCATCTCTCAGTCGTTTGCGTAATAAACGACTCTACGTCGCATCTAGTATCGTTAGCCGACGCTAGTCTCTCGTGGCCCGAACCAAGCTCGTCTATCCGAAGATGCCCGGCAGTGGCGTTGCTCTCTTTGACCGAGAGCAAAGCTGTTGCTCTCCCCATATCGGAGGCATGTAGGACGTAATAGTTTGCTTTTTCGCGCACTTCTCACCGAATATTGGACTCAGCAAACGAGATCACGTCCTGCAATTCACTGATGTCCGTGCGTTGCAGCCTTTCGGGAGTTCTAATGACAAATTTATTCTCCCCGTCACGTATGCGCTGCTGTGCTGTTTCTATTTGCTTTTTGGTGCGTGAGATATTGACAAAGTGACCGGCTGAGCGTCCGTTGTCGGTCGATAGCGTTTGCTGCAGTCGAGGCAGCGGGGGTACGTGCAATGTCATTATCATCGGCACGATTAATCGCTTGGCCGATCTTAGCGGGACAGGGCTGAGCCTAAGCTTGTGGACGATGTCGAAGTCGTCCTGCGTCGCCCGATAGTGCATCACGCGAGATTAGGCCGCGTCTTCAATCATCCCTTAATCTTAAGATCGTGGGGAACCTGTTAGGAACACTTTCGCGGTTTGCTAACGTAAGGGCTGTCTTTGAGAAGGAACCGCCATTTGAGGTCGGCGGCTTTGGTGATACCAATCCGGACATCCGAGATAACGTTGTCGCTGGATCCACCAAAAAACCCTCGTGCGACGCCGGAAGCGTCATCAACGATACTGCCGCAGTGGCATTCGGGACCGATGCCCATCGCTTGTGTAAGCTTACCCGGACCAGAACATAAATCCTTCAGTTTCTGCTTGTTGCGGCGGGCTCTCATTTGCTCAATTCCTACCGTCGGTTCGATCGCTCGGATCAGCACGAATCCATTGGACCTTTCATGCTTGGTCAGCACGTTGAACAGCCAGTGAACGCCATAATTGAGATAAGCGTAAATCGTGCCGGGTGATTGATCGCGAACGAATTCTCGAGCCGCGTTCCTTACAAACGTATGACAGGCTTCGTCGCCAAATTCGGCGTAAGCTTCCGTTTCGACAACAATTCCAGCGGTGCCGTCCCAGTGGAATTCTGTGCCAATAAGTCTGGTGGCACAGTCCACAGGTGTTGTTCGAAAATCAGATTTCAGCCAGCGACGCCCGGACGCTGTCGAGTTTCTTGTTACGTTCATCGCCTAAGTCTTTTACTATTTGGATCACGGAGATCACAGCCGCATTTTCATGCGTGCTTTCGGGGCCATCCAACTGTGCGAGCAAGTGAAATGCGGATATGCCCTCTCACATTGAGTGGGTCAACGAAATCGCCGAACTGCGTCACGACCACTGCGTTTTCTTTGACAAGTAAAGCAGCGACTCGGCGGACATCCGCCATCAGCGGACGCCAATCTTCCGGCTGCAGATCTCTGGCGACTTCCGAGGGACAGAGGGATTTATCGGGCCCGCGTTTTCGTGCAAAAGCTAAAATACAATCTCGAATTGTCTTATCTGTTGGTTTGTGATTGCTGCCAGACATTGCCATATTGTCGCTCCACGTTATTTTATGTCAAATCATCCTTGTTACAGGTCGCCTATCAAAGTTAGTCCCTAATGGAACCCATCACAACTTGGTCTTTGCTTGTCGGTGCAGTCATGTTGGTGGCCGCTTTAGGTAAGGGGCCACTTAAGCGATTTCCAGTCTCGCTGCCATTTCTGTATCTCTTAACCGGAGCTGCAGTTGGGCCGTGGGGGCTAAAGTTGTTGAACGTCAACGTGTTCGATAACACCAAGCTAGTGGAAACGCTCACGGAGATCGCCGTCGTTGTCAGTTTACTCTCGGCAGGATTGAAGCTGGATCCTTCGTGGCGGCACTTGCTGCGAACGCCGATACCGTTAGCAACGGGAACGATGTTACTGACGATCGCTGCGGTGACGGCTATCGGAGTCTTCTTTCTGGGACTGCCATTGGGGGCCGCTGTGTTGCTTGGTGCAATCATTGCGCCAACGGATCCGGTTCTGGCGAGTGAAGTCCAAGTCAAACATCACAACGACACGGATCAACTTCGCTATGCGTTAACCGGTGAAGCGGGATTCAATGATGGAGCAGCATTTCCATTCATCATGCTGGGTCTCGGATTGTTAGGCTTACAGGAGATCGGCGAATTTGGCTGGATTTGGTTTGCGAAAGATCTACTGTGGGCGACGTTTGCCGGATTAGGATTTGGCTGGCTGTGTGGTTGGGCAATCTCACGAATGGCCAGCTGGCTGAAAGACACGTCGGATGAACCAGCCGTCAGTGAAGAACTTCTGACGCTGGGTATGATTGGACTAGCTTACGGCGGCGCACTGCTTATTCACTCCTATGGATTTCTGGCAGTTTTCACGTCGGGAGTCGCGATGCGATTCTATGCGGACTCGAAAGATGAAGACGTGCATTCCGCTGACTTGATGAAGTCCGTGACGTCGATTAACGAGCAAGCAGGGCAGTTACTGGAGGTTGCTTGTGTAGTTTTGATCGGCGCCATGCTTTCCAACCATTGGTCGATCGGCTCGCACTGGTGGTTAGCGATTGTGTTATTCTTCATTCTCAGGCCAGTGGCCGTCGCTATCGGGCTTAGCTTCTGTAAACTAGATTTGTCGAAGAAGACGCTCATCGGCTTTTTTGGAATTCGAGGTATTGGTTCGGTCTACTATCTTTGTTACGCCATCGACCACGATTTCGTGTCGCCAGATGCAAGGTTAGTAGCTGATGTGACGTTCGCCGTGATCGCCTGCTCATTGTTGATACATACCAACGCAGCTTCGATAATCATGGCTTTTTATCGTCGACAGCAAACACGCGCAACGCCGTAAATAGATTATCGTTGGATAAACATACGTTAATATCAGTCTTGGCGTTAGCCACGGTTCTTTCGAATTACGGAACCGTGGCCAGCGTAAAAGCGGCTAATTAAACAGGAAGAAATCGTTTACAGCGTTGACGCACGCGGGGGAAGCTACGACAAGTCCAGTTAGAAAGCGACCGCCACTGTCAGTTGGCGACATCGCCTGATGTCACGACCCAAATTTAGCTTGTCCACTTAGCCACGCGTTGAACCAAGTCGGGGCCGTCGACTGGTTTTGCCACGAACTCCGAACAGCCTGCTCCCATCGCGTTGTCAATCTCTTCGCTGGTGACGCCGGCTGTTAACGCGATGATTGGCAGCGTGTAGCCTTCCGAACGGAGTTTTGAGGTGGCTTCTAATCCATC
>Ga0209831_1001030_pt1 | contig 26390 bp, 26 predicted proteins | sample Maine_Asex4_meta_FD_187451 | JGI IMG/M metagenome (GOLD analysis project Ga0209831, IMG submission 187451) | Marine algal microbial communities from Maine, USA - Maine_Asex4_metaG (SPAdes) (version 2) | ecosystem: Host-associated > Algae > Red algae > Unclassified | place: Maine, USA | collected... | reverse complement strand
AACTCAGGAGGATAACTCTCACGTTGGCTCTGCTTTTTTATTGGTTTGCGACGCTTGGTCATGTTGGAACACCTCTGTTACGATAATTATCGCCTAATTGGGTGTCCGGTGCTGATGGGGAAGATCACAAAGACTGGAAGCACCGTTGGCCACAACGTTGAAAGGCACCGGCTTGTTCAAGGGGCATCCAAATAACATTGGCTACTTTGGCACACTGAGTACAGCGCAGGCATATGATGTCATTGGTGCCGCTGATTGTGTGATTGTGTTTGGTGCTTGGTTGCATTTTTTTACCACTGACCGTGGCGAGTTGTTAAAAGGAAAGCGCGTGGTACAGATCAATAATAGCGCGTCTGATATTGGTACGTTCTACCAACCGGATGTTGCTCTGATCGCAGATGCGGGGCAAACCGCTGACAACATTCTTTATTGGTCGGATGAGGCTGATGTTTCGCCGTCGGGTTTTGCCAAGGAGTTGCCGCGGAGAGGGTGTAACAGTGAGATCGCCAGATGAACTGGAGGTCGCAATTCAAGCGATCAATGCCCGGCAAGGCCCAATCGTAGTGGAATTAATATTGGATCCTAATACGGTGCCCCGAATGCGGATGTGATCAAAAATGTAGTTGAGAAGGAAGGGCTGGTTATTCGTCCTGCACGCGGTGGAATGCCGCGGCGAAAGGCTGGATTGCATATTCGTAAAAGTACGATGGGGTACCGATGTATACAAAAGGTTATTGAATATTTTAAGCGGCTAGCAATTCCAAATTAGAGACTTTGATAAAGTTTGGAATGATGGGGCAAGGTTTTTCAAGTTTAATAAGATTGATGGCCAGCGATTTTTAGATGTGCATGCGGCCGTGTACAATTTATTCAACCTGGGTCGACACTTGATTTCAGCGGATCCCTATCGATCAAGTCGACTGCGTGCCTTTGCGTCTTGGAAAAGTGCTGTGATTTAAAAGGTGGGCATATTCGCGAGTTTTCTTGATCTAGGAAGTTAACTTGTCAGTACCCGTTATCGATATCGTATCCTTAATGCACAAGGTCGCAAAATATCAGTTCGATCAATCATCAAAAATGAAAGTGACTTCGCTGGATCAGTAAATCAAGTCTGTGACTATGCAAATCGGCGACGTCAACTTCGAATTCGATAGGTCCGGTGATAGGTAATTAAAAGGCATTTATAGGAGTAGTTTTAGAGCAGAGTTGATAGTGTGTTATCGCAGTAAACATATTTATTAGGCGTATCGAGTACCATCATTATTTTAATTAAATACGGTTATGGACGTTCCCAATCCTCCACACGTAAACCTGGTACGCGTAAGAACTCTCCGACGTTAGCCGTGATTAAGGTCAAATCTTCAACCAATGCATGTGCAGCTATAAAGAGATCATTGGGGCCAATGGGTGTTCCAGCTTTTGTTAGTTCGTTACGAACAGTGGCATAAATAGCATCTGCAGATTGATTTAACGGAAGAACCGGTAGTGCAGACAACACAGCATCAACATGTAGGGACAGTTTTTCTGAACCTTTCTTTGCTGCTCCGTAGCGCATCTCAGACGCCACGACGATGCTGCAACAAATGCTGGATTCTCCAACTACCTCAATACGTTGGGCAATCGCCCCATGTGGATTTCTCATCAAACTCGACAACACGTTCGTATCGAGCATGTACTGAAGACTCATGGCTTAAAGCTCCGGCTCGTCAAGCGGTACTTCAGTATCATCGATATCCGGAAATGCTTCATTTAGAGGACCAAATTTACGCAATGTTGCTAGGAGGCTTCCCATACGTATTGGTTCTAAAATCAAGCGATCACCATCTTTTCGCATAACCGCTTCATCCGCGTCAAACTCGAATTCTCGTGGGATACGAACCGCCTGGTTACGACCATTTCTAAATAACTTTACGTGTCGTTCTTCATTCATGCTGGGCTCCAAATACTATGGCATATGTTCAAGCATATGCCATGCCGAATAACTTTTCAAGAAGCAGGGTTCTCATGACCTGAAATTAATACATCGTCTGGTGTGACAGGCTGTAGTCCACTCGCTAGTTATCGGAAAAAGCAATTCATTGCTGCGAAGCTAGGAATTGTCCTTCCAGATGCAACCCATAATTAAATCGGCACATCGATCCCCCAGCATTATCGCCGGTGCGTTTGCATTACCTGCGTTAATGTTTGACACCGCTGACATATCGCAGACCCGCAGATTAGAAACTCCACGAACCTTCATTTGTGCATCCAGTTCCGCCATTGGCTCGCCATCAGCGCCCATTCGCGCGGTTGATAATGCCGGTCGGTAACCGTTCCTAATTATAGCGCCAGAATTGCTGTTTACCGTGGTTTGGCATATACTTTGTATATACAATATATATATACGGAGAGAGTGATGAGTAAAAAGGCCAAGCTTTTCCAAAATGGTGGTTCGCAAGCAGTGCGTCTTCCTGCAGAGTACCGTCTCGAAGGCGATGAGGTGCAGATCGAGAAGATCGGCAATACGCTTGTGCTGCGTCCGATGGTACGGTCCTGGTCTGAATTTTTCTCAAGCCCGGTTACTGTACCAGATGATTTCTTAAGTGATCGAGGCGATGAACCGCCGCAAGATCGAGACTTGTTCTAATGTATATGCTCGATACCGATACTTGTAGCTACGTACTTAAAACCAAGTCAGCGAAGCTTGCCAAACGTTTTGAGGCTGAAACCGGAAAAATTGCCATATCTGAAATAGTGCTGGCTGAGCTCCGATTCGGTGCTGAAAAACATCAAAATCGAACGCAGGAGATTCATGAATCGATCAACGATTTCGTGCTACGTCTGGACGTTGTGCCTTGGGCCGCTTCCTCTGCTTATGGTGGTTTGCGAGCCCAATTAGAACGCAGCGGTACACCAATTGGAAATTTAGATACTTTAATAGCAGCGCATGCGCTGCACCATGAATGCGTTCTGGTAACAAACAATGTTAAGCACTTCAAGCGTGTACCTAAGCTGAAAATTGATAATTGGGTTTGATAGAACGGTCGCTGGCCGAAACGTATGCTGCATAGAAATTGATTTCGCAAAACTATAAACACTCAGCCTGTGTCAAAGTGCACACACACAGGATATTCCTCATGACATTGCAGACCTGAAAGCGGGGCGCGCAACGCACCGATTGGGCTTCTAATGCATAAGCGGGTCTAGATTTCCGTTCAGATACTTTAAATCTATATAATCATTGAAAAGAATGCCTAATTTTGTATTGGCAGAGTTAATTATCAAAGCTGCTCAATAGACATTAACTATTTTTAGCCTCGGATCAAATGCGGTTAACGTTAATTTGCATTGCTGATTAACATCTTGGCAACAGCAGATTTGCAAAAACCGGGACGATCCTTACTGACCAGTGGCCAGTGCTACTGGAATTTCTATGACGCACGAATATCCGTGAGCAAAAACAGGAAGATTAAATTTACATGCTAATTACAAAACATTCGATTATGACTGATGCATCGCCTGCAAAAATCTGGGAATACTGGAGTGATGTTGCGACCTGGCATACCTGGGACAATGGACTGCACAGCGCTGACATTGAGGGCGAGTTTGTGGCAGGTGCCAAGGGGTGGTTGAAGCCCGCTGATGGCCCCAAGACTAAACTCGAACTCATTGAAGTACGAGAGAACGAATTCTTTCATGACATAACAAAATTACCCTTGGGCAAGATAGATTTTTATCACACGCTTGAGCGAGTCGGGGGGCAGACAAAGATTACTCAGCAGATAGAGATGACGGGCCCACTGACGTTTATTTTTTCAAGGCTTGTTGGCAAGGGACTGAGGGAGAGGTTGCCCTCGGTCATGAATACACTCGCTCAACGAGCTGAGAAGGCGTAGGCATCGAAAGATGCCGTTCACACATCAACATAGTTGAGAATTGGGTCACGAATCATGGACCATGGGCTTTTATTATGCTTGTGTTGCTATATGCCTTTTTGAGTTCGTGCTTTGTACCAGACACGTTTCTTGGAATTGTTGCGGGTGCAACGTTCGGATTCGAGCGAGGTGTTTTGCTTGTATTAGCTGGAAGCCTTTTGGCTGCAATGATTCAGTATTACTTATCCAGGACTCGGCTAAAACCAGTTATTGACAATCTACTGGTCACCCGGCCAGCATTGCGAGCAATTTAATTTTCGGTTCTTCAGCAACAGCTCAAACTCGTTCCGGCCGCATTGAGCGCTTTAAATATCCAACAACATGAATTAGTGCGTTTTCAAGACTAAAATACAGCGTCTGAAACCCTACGTGTCAACCTGATGCCATACAGTCCTCGTATGGGATAACATAGATTTAAGGGCTATGAAAACAGGAACACACGATGGTGCCTAAAGATCCAAAGAAGATGCCCGACTCTCAGGTTACACCAAAACCTAAGCTTGAGAGGCGCAGTAGGCGTACGTTTGCAGCGGAGTATAAGCTTCGTATCGTACAGGAAGCTGATGCGTGTAAGCATGGCCAGATCGGTGCTTTGCTTCGACGCGAAAACCTGTATAGCAATCAATTAGCAGATTGGCGACGTGAGTATGCTGAGAACGGGTTGGCAGGTTTGAGCAAATCAGCTCCAGGACCTGCGCCAGCAAAATCTGCTGAGCAACGTGAAAATGAGAAGCTAAAACGCCAAATAATTAAGCTTAACAACGAGCTGGAAATGGCCAATGATTGCCTTGATCTGCAAAAAAAAGTCTTATCCATTCTCGATCGTTCGAACAATGGGAAAACACAGTGAGGCTCGCCATTGAAGAACGCCCCAGTCGTTTGCCAATGAGTGTGGCATGCCATGTGATGGGGCTCAATCGAAGTAGCGTGTATGAACGCCGTCGTGGACTGGTCGGTCACAAAGCAAAGCGATGTCGAAAACAGGCAAAGCAGCCTCGCGCTTTAAGCTTTATAGAACGCCAAGAAGTGCTCGATACACTGCGCAGCGAAGAGTATCGCAACCAACCACCAGCCGAAGTTCACCATCGATTATTGGAGCAAGGTAAAGCACCGTGTTCTATCAGCACAATGCATAGATTGTTGCGTGAGAAGCAAGAGAATGGTGAGCGACGTAATCAACGGCCTGCTCAGCATAATGCGATTCCTCGACTCAAGGCGATGGCTCCTAACCAGGTGTGGACGTGGGATATAAGCAAATTGGCGCTGGTCACCACAGGTGTTTATCTGTCGCTCTATGCCGTCATCGATTTGTTCAGTCGATACACTGTGGCGTGGATGATCTCACTCAAAGAGAACAGTGCACTAGCAACGCAACTATTGGATGAAGCAAGCGTGCGTTATAGCATCAAGCCAGATCAACTGACGTTGCATCAGGACCGAGGTTCACCGATGACCGCCAACGGTTTTTTGGGTGCAATGCGTAATCTGGACATTACCTGCAGCCACAGTCGACCCCGCGTCAGTAACGACAACCCGGTCAGCGAAAGTGCTTTTAAGACGTTGAAATATCAACCCGATTATCCTGGGAAATTTAACAGCACTGAGCATGCACGGCAGTGGTGTGGCGATTACTACAACTGGGCCAACTTCCAGCATCACCACAGCGGACTCAACGGATACACACCAGCACAGGTTTTTACCGGCGGTTACAAAGACATCGCTACAGCCAAGCAAGAAGCATTAGACAAACGTTTCATGCTTACACCAGAGCGCTTTGTCAAAGGTCGGCCACTAATCAAGATGCCACCGGTAGAAGTGGCGATTAATCCAATCAGCGCTGAAGATATTGCAGATGGTGTTGTTGACGCGGTGAACTTTCCCACGCTGAGTGCTGCTGGTTACAAAGCAAATATACGTTAACTACTAAACAAACTGTCCATATGAGGTTGACACGTTCCGGAAACGGGTTCGAGACAAAGCTATATCGGGTGGTCAAAAGTGCTCTAGATAGATCAAATTTAGACATCTAAATACGGTCAAATTAGTGGACTTTATTGCGTTAGATTATGAAGTTAATTTGGAACAAATTGGCGAATTAAATAGAACAATATAGTAGGCAAATAGTGGTTCAAATTGCGGCGTGTTTTAAGTCAATAAATAACGTGTTTTTATTGTTGAAATATTGAAATAAAATACTCGTCTTGCGTTAACAATTCAATCTAGTTCTGATGTTGTACTTTATGAATAACCTTGGCTCTTTTCAGTGGTAACCAAAATCATCCACTGAATTGAAGTTCACTGCTGGTCTCCAACATTTTGTCGCTACAGATTGTCGCCCCCAAGTCCTGGTTTACACATTCGTTTTCGCCTCCAATTCCCGTGTTTTATTACGCCATCTAACTAGGGTCCTGAGTATCAATCAAGGAGTCCTTATTATTGCTCCCGAAACGTCCTTAGTTTCACTAGGAATCACAATTTATTGGTCGAAAAGCTCCATGTCTAGAGGTCGCATTTGAGTGTTAAAAACAGCCATAAAAAGCGTTAAAAGTGTGATTCCTAATGAAACTCAGGACAATCTGCTTTCATAACCCGTTGATTCATATAGCCAGCAAGAATATTCCTAGTAAAACTCGATACGCTTCGTATTAGTAAAAATAGAGACATGGAGTAGATTACGAATAAAAGTAGAGACTGGAGGTAGAAGTCGCATTAAAACTAAGGAGACGGAGTAGAGCTGCAACCATTTTCATTGCTTAAAATTCATTGGTTATTGATTACCACAAGCGGTACGTTACGAAGCAACTTTTCGTAATGTGTGCCAACGGCTTTTAAGTCGGTTGTGTTCATGAAAGCGGAATATGCCAGGTAGCTCAATAGAAATCGCATGTCGCTGGCCCAGGCGGGTAAATATTTTGGGCGCTGACAAAGTCCAGCTTGTGATAGCTCGGCAAGTACCGGTATATCTTCTAGATCAGGCTTGCCGCAGAACAACAGAGGCAGGCAGTCAGGTCTGCCTTGTGAGACCAAGGTTCGTAAAAAGTTGTGCACTCTAATCAGGCCATCCAAATAGACGATATCTTTGGTAAATGGAGCGCCTCCACTGGGAACGCCGCCACGAAATGTCTACCAAATAAAGTTCGCCAACGTGTTTAAGCGCGTCAAGTTGGCGCAGCCCCTGTTTCGGTAAGGCCAAAGTCAAAGTAGCCGTTGCGCTTACTACCGGGTCGAACAATTTACTGATGCTTGTGTGTCGCAGTCCAGTCTCCGGCTGAGGCCCAAAAGAGGGCCTCAAACCAACATTAAAACAACATTAAAACCCAGCTTTAATCTTTTCGAATTCGGCGACCATTTTCTCGCGAAGCAATATGTCCATGGGCGCTTGCGCTAATATTGGCGTGGTAGTACTGCCGAGACCAACTCCATCCAGGGCCTCTTGACCTAGTGCTGACATGGCCGTTTGGTTGCCACCACCATAGCCCCACGCTTCTACAATATAGGCGGATGATTCAGGTTCCATCCACGCGTTGAAGTAGTCATAGAGCAGGTTCTCTGAGTTGGGACCATCTACAACATTGACATATCCGCAATACCAGGATGATGAGCCTTCCTTTGCATTGCGATTACTGGCGACGGGAATATCATTAGCAATAAGTGTGGTTGGTGTCTCGTTCCACGCCCAGGCAATCAGTACTTCACCTGTGGTCAGTAGTTGCGCCAGTTCAGCACCGTCTGCCCAGTAGGTGCGAACATTTGGATGGGCTTTACGTAACCAGGCAGATGCTTTTTCGAAGTCATCTTGTGTTGCCTTTGTCCAGTCGGTAACTCCAGTGGCGAGATAGGCGAGGGCGTAAATATCATCAACATTATCAGGCAGGGACATGCGGCCTTCATACTTTGGGTTCGCGAACACTTGAAGGCTGTCTACTTCGGACGCATCGACTTCATCAGTTCGGTAGGTTACGGCCGTTGTGCCCCAGTCGGTGGGTAGGAAGTAATAGGCGTCGTCGAACTTAAACGTTTCCTTTACTTCGTTGACATCGTCCCATCGTTCGATTCGGGATGTATCTATGGGTTCAATCAATCCAGCCTGGTGCCATTTGGAAACGGACTGAGAGCAGGGATGTGCTACATCAACACGAAAGCCAGAGCGAAGTTTTTGAAAAGCTTCCTCTTCCTCGCCAAAAAATGAATATTCTGGATTCCCACCGTGCTTTTCAACATAAGCACCAAAAAATCCTGGGTCGTCGTAGCCTGACCATTCAAGAATGGTTAGATTCTCTGCTTGTGCAATTGTCGGTACCAGAACAATGGTGATGGCAGCTGCCAGTAGTGTTGATTTCATTTATGTCTCCTATAAAAACGTGAATGGTGTGTTATTGATCTGCTAAAAGAACGACTGAATCACGACCCCATCCAATGCGGACGGTGTCTCCGACCTGTTTTATTCTTCGGGTTGTTGTGTTGCGCATCGACACGCAGACAGGCTGCTGGGTTCCTGGAAACTTTATATCGTAGTACGTTAGCTCGCCGCGATACTCGACTTCAGTTATAACTGCTTCGGTTTGCTTTTCAGCTGTGGTATCACCCTGGTCCAGTATTGTCATTAACTCTGGTCGCACGCCTGCGCAAAGTGCTGCACCAGCAGCTATTGTCGGAATCTGGTCTGCAGGTATACTGATGTTGCCCAAGCCTTCAACATTAACAGTCGCATCCTTTGTTGATTGTGCAAGTACTTCAGCGAACAACACGTTCATCGAGCCAAAGAATTCGGCAACAGGTCTGGTTGCCGGTTGGCGATACAAAGTTTCGGGTGAATCAATCTGCGCAATTCGACCTTCGAACATGACCGCGACACGATCCGACATGGTCAGCGCTTCTTCCTGATCGTGAGTGACCAGCACGAAGGTAATTCCCAAATTGCGTTGCAAGCGTCTTAACTCAGATTGCATTTCTTCGCGCAGCTTGCGATCAAGTGCTGATAGAGGTTCATCGAGCAGTAATACTTTTGGTTTTAAAATTAATGCACGCGCCAGTGCAACTCGTTGGCGTTGTCCGCCGGACATAGCATGTGCGGCACGATCTTCGTACCCTACCAGATCAACCTTAGCCAAGGTTTCACGAACAAGCCTCTTGGTGTCTGTTTTATTCAGACGGCGTGAGCGCAGGCCATAGGCAACATTTTCTGCCACGTTCATATGCGGAAATATAGCGTAGCTTTGGAACACCATATTGGTGGGTCGCTTGTTCGGTGGCACCTTGGCCATCGATTGCCCATCAATCTTTACATCACCGGAGTCAGGATGCTCAAATCCTGCAATAGTACGTAGCAAGGTTGTCTTGCCACTGCCTGATGGGCCGAGCAAAGAGAAGAACTCGCCTTCCGCTATGTGGCAAAAAACATCGCGAAGTGCATGATATTGCCCGTAGTACTTTTGAATATTCTCAAGTTCAATCATGGCAACTAAACCCCGGGCTTATGGTCAAGACCCAATCGCCGCGCATTTCTGCGCCTTATAACTTCCGACAGGCTTAAAAGACAAACTGACACAACCAATAACACCGTGCCGAGCGCCATGATACTAGGAATTTTTTTAGGAAAACGAAGCTGTGACCAGATATAAACGGGCAGGGTTGGTTCTGTACCCGATAAGAAAAAAGCAATGACGAATTCATCTAAGGAGATCGTAAAAGCGATAAGCAAACTAGATATAACACCTGGAACAATCAGCGGTAATGTTATGCGCCTGAACGTCGTTGCACGTGTTTCACCTAAGTCAAGTGAAGCCTCTTCCATACTTGGGTCAAGGTGCTGAAATGACGAGCGCAATATGGCAATGCAAAATGGTACGCAGATCAGTGTGTGCCCTAATATAATTGTGTATATCGATAGCGGCATGCCAGCTAAAACAAGCATCGTTAAGAGTGATACTCCTACAATAATTTCTGGCAGAAACATAGGCACCATGATGAAGCCCATCATCGGAGCCTTGCCCGGAAAGGTGTGCCTGACGGACGCAGAGGAGGCTAGCATGGCAAGCGTTGTGGCCAATATTGAACTTGCCGTGGCAATAATCATACTGTTCGTAACGGCTGATTGCAGTCCCGCCTCTTGCCATAAAACCCCAAACCATTTAAAGGTAAAGCCCGACAACGGAAATGCGATAATTGTGCTGTCGTTAAACGCAAACAGCGGCAGCAATAGAGTAGGTGCATACAAAAATAAAATAAATACTAATATGTAAAGGCGAAGCACGCTACTCACTATGTTCGCCCTGTCGTTAATAGGTGACGCCGATTTAACCAGACGAAAATAGCGGCCACCGCCGTGACCAACAGCATTGCGGATAAGGCTAAAGCTGCGCCAAGGGGCGCATTGTTAGCTTTCTTGAATTGTAGTTCGATCATGTTGGCAATCATTAACCCGTCTGGTCCGCCAACCAGTTTAGGCGTTACGTAATCGCCAATGGTAGGTACAAAGACGATTAGTGTTGCCGCAATCACACCCGGCATCGACAGTGGTAGGGTAACTCGTAGAAAGCTCCAGAACGCTGAATCTCCCAGATCTTGAGCTGCTTCTAAATATGAGCGATCAATTTTTTCCATTGCGACAAATATGGGTAAAACTGCAAATGGCAACCATGCGTGACTCAGCGTGACAACAACGGCTAGTTGATTATAGAGAATGAACTCCAATGGCTCAGCAATGACGCCGACATTCATCAGGCTTCCATTGACCACACCGTTATAGCCCAGAATCACTTTCCACAAATAGATTCGCATAAGGTAGCTGGTCCAAAATGGAATGGTGATCAGAAACACCCACATCGCTTTTCGACTATTGGGCACCACAAAGGACATGTAATACGCTGCCGGATAAGCCAGCAAAATAGTCAGTGCTGTCACGATCATGGAAATCTTCAATGATCGAAGCATTAAGGTCTGATAAATAGGTTCAGACCAAGCTTGCTTGTAGTTGGCAAGAGATAACGTGTGGTCAATGGTAAGGAAATTTTGAGTCCAAAAACTCATAGCGCACAATAGAACTAATGGCGCTGCTAATAGCAGCATAGTGAACAAGAACGGTATGCTGATTTGCGATAAACCGCGTGCTGTGCTTTCGTTCACTCTTGTACCCTAAACATCAGCTAGTCTGCTTTGGAAGATGCGCTAGAGACACTAGAGAGCGCGTCATGTCAGATATCTCTTGTCGTATATCCTGATAAGTCTTGTTTTCCGAGCGGGTAAATTCGAAAAAAAGCATATTGGCGTTATTGAACAAGGCTGCTCCAAAGATTTGGGAGTTGACATCCATGCGCAGTAAACTTTTGTGTTGCAATTTAAGGGTTAAGTTAACCATTTGCTGACTGAGTATTGCGTCTGATCGGAGGTACCTGCGTGCCGCATCTGATGAGACATGCGTTAAAGACAAGGCGTATCCCATTCGCCACAACGCTTTGTCGAGCATGCTGTTCTTTGGGTCAAAGTACACGTTTAGCAGATTACACAAAATGTCCGCAGCCGGTGCTTTGAAATCGGGCTGATAGTCAGCACCCAGAGCTTCGATAAGTTCGTTCTCCAGCGCCGTCAGTGTCAGGAGAATTTCGTTCTTACTGCCAAAGTAGTTGTACAGCGTGCCGACAGAGACCTCTGCAATTTCCGCGATTTCTTCTGCTTTAACGTGCTCAAAGCCCTTTTCAAGAAACAATACGGTCGCCGCATCAAGGATGCGCGTCGTTCGTCCTGTCCTCTGCTTCTCTCTCAGGCCCAAAAACTTGATCTCTGGAAAATCACCATACTACTATCGCATTATTTATAGCTGAGTACAAATTAATACTTGACTATAATATTTTGAGTTAAACTCGAGTCAACCCGCCGCACTGTGTGTGGCACCCACTCGTTAAGGCGCTCATCATGACTCAATCATCGTCACCTAAATCCAGCCAGCCTAACGTTGATCGCAACTTCCTTCGGCCGTGGCAGGACGTGACGAAGGTGGGGCAGGAAGAGTGGACCGCGCTTAGTGGCAGTGACGGAATTTTTGTCACTGACACTGAAGGAAACGAGCTTATCGATGGGCCGGGTGGTATGTGGTGTGTCAACGTGGGCCATGGCCGTGAGGAAATCATCGAAGCGGTGAGTCAGCAAATGCGCAAGCTAAGCTATTTTTCTCCCTGGACAATGTCGGCCCCGATTACCACGCAATTGTCGGAGCGACTCGCAGCCCTGACCCCAGGTGATTTGAATAACGTATTTTTTACCACGGGTGGTTCAACCGCTGTGGATTCGGCTATTCGTTTCGTGTTTTTCTACAACAACTGCCTTGGAAGACCCGATAAAAAACATATCATCGCGCGTGCTGCCGGCTACCACGGCAGTACTTTCCTTAGCGCCAGTTGCTCGGGAAAGATGAGTGAAAAAGAGAATATGGACATGCTGGGAGATCAGATCCATTTCGTCTCCAATCCAGCACCCAAGTACCGGGCAGAGGGTGTGTCAGTGCAAGCCTTTTGTGATGAGAAGGTTGCCGAGCTTGAAAGCAAAATCCTGGAAATAGGCGCTGTCAAGGTCGGGGCGTTTATCGCTGAACCAGTCTTGGCCTCCGGAGGTGTGATTATCCCGCCCGAAGGTTATTACAAACGGTGCCACGAGATCTGCAAAAAACACGATGTTCTGTTTATTGCAGATGAAGTTGTCACTTCCTTTGGCCGGTTAGGTCACTACTTTGCGTCCGAAGAGGTATTCGACGTTGTTCCAGATATGATCACTACGGCTAAAGGACTTACATCAGGATATATACCGATGGGGGCTCTGTTCATCGCTGATCGATTAATGGAGGAGATAACCGCGAAAAGTAATGGTTATCGAGGATTCACCAGTGGCTTCACCTATTCGGGGCACCCAGTGTCAGCGGCTGCTGCGATGGCAAACCTCGACATCATTGAAAACGAAAATCTACTTGAGCGTGTTCGTGATATCGCCCCTTATTTTGCCAAAGCCGTCCACTCGTTAGCGGATTTACCGGTGGTTACAGAGACACGGGTGATAGGACTCATGGCGGGTGTGGATTGCGAACTTGACGCTAGCAACCCTGATGAAGAGCGCGACATGGAGTTTGCCTTAAAGGTGGATGCGATCTGCCAGGAGTTAGGTCTGTTGGTCAGGCCTATTTACAACATGTGTGTTATTTCTCCACCGTTAACGATCACAAAAAAGCAGATTGATGACTTGATTGCAAAGTTGCGCGAGGGAATTGTTCGGGCAACAAGTATGGGAAATGCTTGAGGGGTGATGTATTTAAACGCTAGCTGATGGCCGGCTTTAACCCAGAGTGTGCAAGTACCGGAATGTGTAGAAACTGTTTCAGTAAAAATGCTGCGCAAACATCAAATCGCCTTAGCAGGAGAAATTCTTTTGCATTACATGACATGTCATATTACTATGCAATAAGCGTTCAATGCTCGGGGCATACTTTATTGCCTACCCGCTTTTTCTGCACCCGATTAAAGGAGGCGCTTTGAAACAGTCCGGTCAACGATTGAAAGGGATGAAGCTTGAAGATGTGCCAAGTGGTGCAAGCGTTCTTGCGGTTGCAGTATTTCGGCTATCGCGGGGCTTGAAAACGGCTGTGACGCGTGTTGTATCGAGTGATGAGACGGTTGGTTTAGTCACCTGGCGTGTACTAATGGGTTTATCGATAGTGTCTGATGCAACTCAGCGAGAACTGGTTGAATTCAGTAGAACGGAGCAGGCGCAGCTCAGTCGAGTACTGCGAGAAATGGAAACACGTGGCTTAATTCACTCGAAAGCTAACCCAAAAGATAAGCGTGAAAAGCTATTTTGTCTGACTGAGCTCGGATACGAAAAACACCATACCTTGTTGCCTCTGGTAACACGCCTGACTGACGCAATGGACGATGCGCTCAATCCAGATGAACAGATTCAGTTTCTGTCAATGTGCGAAAGAATCGGCATGGCAGCAAAACAAGTCGGAACCTATCGGCAAAATCATGTGGGCCAACCGTCAGGCCCATCATCAACAGACCATCTGGAGAAAATTGCATGACTTTAAAAACTAAAGTTCTTGGGCTCGTAACGAGTGCGCTGATTGTTATGGCAAGTCCGTCGTTTAGCGCAGATTGGGAGCCAAGCGGCGACTTGAAGTTACAAATTGGGTTTGGGGCAGGGGGCTCCACCGACGTTATGGGGCGCGTACTTGCCAAGGTGATGGAGGAGCAGACTGGCTGGAATATCGTTGCAGAGAACAAGACCGGCGGAGGTGGCGTGGCCATGTTTACGGGTATATCTCAGATGCCCGCAAAGGGAAATGTCATTGGCTTAGGCGTTAATATGCCCATCCTGGTTAACCTTGTAAATCGAGGTGACGAGCTACCTTTTGATCTTGATAGCTTCGATTATCTCGGAACTATTTCCAAAGCGGAGCTGGCCCTGGTGGCAAGCAAAGATGCGCCCTTTGATGATTTAAAAGGGTTAATTGAACACGCCAAGGCCAATGGCGGTACACCGATAGCGTTTGGCGCGCCGCCGCAAAAATTGCTTATGGAAGTTGCTGCCCGTGAATCGGGTGCAGAGTTCAGCATGGTGACCACTAAAGGCGGTGCTGAAACCATGCAGTTCATTCTTGGCGGTCAAGTCATGGCAGGTTTTGGATCAGGGGAGCATCTGCCTTATCTCGAATCAGGGGACATGAAAGTTATTGCTGGGGGTAACGAGGAACGCTTAAGTTACTCAACTGACACAATGACGTTTATTGAATCCGGAATCAACGCTTACCTTGATCCCTACTTTTTTCTAGCCACTAAAAAGGGCACTGCACCCGAAGCCGTGGCCGCTATAGCCAACGCCATTGATGCTGCAATGAAGTCTCCAGAGATGGCAGAGATTGTAGAAAACGCAACCAAAGGCAGTCCACTGAATCTCGGACCCGAAGGCACTAAAAACATGTTGGTCGATGGATTGGACAATGTGAAGGTTCTTTTCCAGAAATAAGAACTTGCCCCACCAATGCGTTTGGTGGGGCAATTCAAAAAGGGCAGCCGACATGAGCGTTTCTGCGGATCGGGCATCAGGTGGATTTTTTTTATTTCTTGGCTTGGCCTTGTATTTTCTGATTATCCCGACATTTGTCGAAAATGTTGAGGGCGGAAACATTCACCCTAATACTATTCCCAACGCGGTATCCATCGTGATCGCTGTTTGTGGGCTATTACTGATGCTGAAACCCACGACGCATCAAACGCAATCATCCAAGTATTTCTTAGCAGCTGCAATTTACATCGCGATTCTGGGTTCGGCTACTTATGCGATGACGCAGTTTGGATTTATCTATGTTGCTCCCTTTTTGGCTTTGCTGATCATGCTAATGATCGGCGAACGAAGGCCACTTTGGATCTTTGTCGGTGTTATCGGAATGCCATCACTGATCTGGGTGCTGGTAACTCAGGTACTCGATCGAGGATTACCATGAGGGGTGCCGTAATTTATGGTTGATCCAGCGACAATCCTTGCAGGTTTTGGTGATGCATTTTCAATCACCAATTTGTTTTTCGTTTTATTTGGTGTTGTCGTCGGGCAGTTGGTCGGTGCTGTGCCTGGCATTGGGCCTGTCATGGCGATGGCCATTGCCATTCCATTTACCTTCGGCCTTGACCCATTACCGGCTATCGCTTTTTTGGTTGGCGTTAACAAAGGTGGTTTGGTCGGTGGTGCAATACCAGCAGTATTGATGAATACACCCGGTACGCCAGATGCAGCTGCTACAGCACTTGATGGATATCCTCTTGCTAAACAGGGTAAGCCATTAAAGGCTACCAAGATGGCACTTTTCTCGTCCGTAACCGGTGACACCTTCAGCGATATTGTACTTATTACCGTGTCTGCACCGTTGGCTATTCTAGCCTTGCGCATGGGACCGATTGAAATTGTTGCGTTAATGATATTTGCGTTCTCAGTGATTGCGGGTTTGGTTGGAGATTCACTTATCAAAGGTGTTATTGCCGCTGCATTAGGACTGTTATGCGCATCGGTTGGAACAGATCCGGAGAATTACACACCGCGACTTATCTTTGGTATGTGGGATCTATATGACGGTTTGCCGCTGGCCTCAGTCGCTATTGGCACGTTGGCGATTGCTGAGATTCTGCGACGAATGGCAGAAACCAATGGTCAGACAAAATCGGCTATGCAAATTAAAAATACAGGAGTACCCAATGACTCACGCGTGACTTGGGCTGAGTACTGGTCCTGCCGATACACTCTGTTGCGCGGTGCCGCTATCGGTACAATTCTCGGCGCTTTACCCGGTATCGGATCAACTGCAGCGGCGTTCATTTCATACGCAACGGCTAAGGCATCGTCGAAAGTTCCACAAAGCTTCGGCAAAGGGAATATTCAGGGTATCGCTGCAGCTGAGTCTGCCAATTCGGCTGTGGTTGGTGCAAACCTGATTCCATTGTTGACACTGGGAATTCCGGGCAGTGTGGGCGCAGCTTTAATTATCAGTGCTTTCATGATCCATGGTCTACAACCGGGTCCTTTACTATTTCAGAATCAAGGACGGCTGGTGTACGGATTGTTTGGCGCTATGCTTATGGCCAATTTTCTCAATCTCTGGGTGGGCCAGTTAGGGCTTCGTTTGTGGGTGAAGATTGTCTCAGCGCCTGAATCAATCATATTTTCCGCAGCGTTGTTGCTGTGCTTTGTTGGTGTCTCTATGGCGACAAGCGGTCTTTTCGGTGTAGGCGTCATGCTGGTATTTGCAGGTATTGGTTATCTACTAAGTAGCTTCGGATACTCATCTGTCATTTTTATTATCGCGTTTTTCCTTGGCCCGCGATTCGAAATTTCAATCTCACAGATGCTAGCGTTAACTAGAGGTGATCTCACACAAATCATCCACTCTCCGGTAGCAGTTGCGCTTCTCGGATTGTCGGTTGTCTCACTGGTCTTCTTTTTGTCAAGACGCCAGACTCACGCTACTCAAGAGCAATAAAAATACGTGTTTGAAAATACAGAACATACGCCGCTCTTCGGTGCAAACCTAGTGGCATCACAGTTTAAAGCTGACCAACGATTCGAGAAGATTGATCTAGGGTTGGGTGTCTACAAAAACGATGATGGCGTGACACCTGTCATGGCGGCGGTTAAATCAGCGGAAAACTGGTTGGTCGAAAATCAGCAGTCCAAATCTTACCTTGGACTCATGGGGGATCAGGTTTTTTCCAGCCTAATGTTAGATCTTGTGTTGGGTAAACAAGTAAACAAAGACTGCGTCTCCGTTATCCAGACACCGGGAGGTGTAAGCGCCTTAAGTTTGTGCTGTCATTTACTAAAAAAGGTTAATCCAGATACAACGGTTTGGGTATCTGACCCTAGCTGGGCTAATCATATCCCAATCATTACTCATGCTGGGCTGAACAGCGCTTCGTATCCTTACTATGACCCTGCAACAGCCACAATAAATTTCGACGCGCTGTGCACTTGTCTTGAATCGTTACCTTGCGGCGATGTGGTGTTACTTCAGGCAAGTTGTCATAATCCAACTGGTGCCGACCTGACACCGGAGCAATGGCGGCGGGTCGCTAATATCTGTCTGAATCGTGAACTCCTGCCTTTGTTGGATGTTGCCTATCAGGGCTTTGCTGAAAACCTAGAGGCAGATGTCTATGCTGCCCGGTATTTTTTTAGTTCGCTACCGGAACTCATGATTGCATCGACTTGTTCGAAAACCTTTTCCGTTTATCGAGATCGTGCAGGCATTGCCGCTGTAGTATCCAAGAGTCCAGACACTGCAGAGCGAACGCTGTCATTGATGCGAAGAATCGCCAATGTCACGCATGCGATGCCCACCGATCACGCCGCTGCAGTGGTACGCCATATTCTTGCTGATACTGAAAAGCAATTACAGTGGATTGAAGAACTGGAAGTTATGTCTGAGCGGGTGAGGAATTTACGATCAGCACTCGCAGCCGCTCTTAAACGTGCAACCAATACCACTGAGTTTGATTTCCTGGTTGATCACAGAGGTATGTTTTCATTGCTCCCTCTCACGAACGTTCAAATTGACAGGCTCCGTGAAGAGCATGCTATCTATGTGGTTCAAGGAGGGCGTATCAATGTGGCTGGATTACAAACTTCACAGATCGATAGGGTAGCCGAGGCTATTGCCGAAGTGCATCAATCATCACCTATATAAAATTCGTTAAATTTCAAATAATCCGCGTTAAACAGTCAAGCTCGCTTTTATAAAATAAAGTAGAGGACGGATGGAGCGGATCGAACAGAAGGAGTCGTACTTGTTGAAAAAAAACATCGCTAACTTGGTCGTTGATTCATTAATCTCAAATGGGATAGACACGCTTTACTGTGTGCCTGGTGTTCAAAACGATCATTTATTTAATGCAATTTATGATCGACAAAACGAATTAAACCCTTTACAGGCTCGACATGAGCAGGGGGCTGTTTATATGGCACTGGGTGCTGCGCTGGCGACAGGGCGTCAACAGGCGTTTAGCCTGGTTCCCGGTCCTGGTCTTCTTAATGGTTCGGCCGCACTGTGCACAGCCTATGCACTCAACGCACCCCTATTGGGTGTTATTGGTCAGATACCATCGAGAGCAATCGGCAAAGGGCTGGGGTTATTGCACGAGATAGATGGGCAGCTCGAAATCCTGTCGAAGCTAACCAAACATGCCGATCGTATAAGCAGTGCATCTGTTGCACCTGAGCAAATGCTAACTGCTTGGTCCGAAATGCAAACCGGGCGATCTAGACCTGTGGCTGTAGAGGTGCCGGTTGATATGTGGTTACAGGAATGCGACTACGACAGCGCGACCCTATCAGTCAATGAACACCCTTCTTTGCAATTTGATTCGGAATGCATTGCTGCAGCTGCTCGTTTGATTGAAACGTCGCAGCGACCGTTAGTCGTTGTTGGTAGTGGAGCACAAGCACATGCAAAACAAGTTCGAGAGCTGGCGCGATTGATTGGTGCTGGAACCATTGCATTCCGGACTGGGCATGGGGTGATGCCCAGCGACGATGCTTTACATCTCAATATGCCGGCCGGTCATGCACTCTGGCCAGATTGCGATTTGGTGATTGGTCTTGGTACGCGACTTTTTGCACAAAAAAATCAATGGGGCCTCGACGAAAAGATCAAGGTCATTCACATCGATATTGATGATGATCAATTGACCAAATCTCCACCGGCCAATGTTGCTATACATGCAGATCTTGCTGTCGCGTTACCGGCCTTGCAGAATGCCTTGCAAGATCAACCGAGCCGCCGCGAGTGGCGTGAGCAGATTGTGCGCGTAAAGCAAGAGACTATGGTCAAAATTGCTGGCGATCTTGCCCCGCAGCTCAGCTGGTTATCAGCAATTCGTAACGCGCTGCCGCCAAACGGATTGTTTGTTGATGAGCTAACACAGATAGGATTTGTTTCGCGCTTCGCCTTTCCTTCTTTCCAGCCACGAACTTTTCTGTCAACAGGTTATCAAGGTACTCTCGGGTGGGGCATTGCCACAGCCATTGGTGCTGCACATGCGCGTCGTGATGTGCCTGTGGTATCAATTACAGGCGATGGTGGAGCCCTGTTCAGCATCACTGAGCTTGCGACAGCGGTTCATCACAAGATTCCAGTCAATATCGTGGTAATGAATGACAACGCCTTTGGCAACGTGCGTGGCATACAACGCGATGAATTTGATGGACGTTATATAGCTTCCGATTTAACGAGCCCGGACTTTGTCGCATTGGCAAATAGTTTTGGGGTAACGGCCGCTCGGGCACAGTCACCTGAGGAGCTTGAACGAGAGCTCGTCAAAGCCATCGCCAATAACGGCCCAAACCTGATTGAAGTACCCGTGGGTGAATTTCCTTCACCGTGGAAGTACATTCAGCTTGGGCAGGTTAGAGGCGGATAGCTGTAATCCAGTAATGAAGCAAGTATGCGCATGATGAACAAAATCGCGAAGTAAATCGCGCAATATCCACTTGCTTCCACGTGAGAATGGGGCAGGGTAATCGCCGGATTGAACTCGGAGCCGGTTCAAGCGAAAGAGACCATAGTTATTATCGAAGCTATGGCGGAGTCTTCTCAAACTGGACAACGAACTAACCTGTAGTCACGGAAGCTACTATGAGCGAAACGACATCTTTACGCCACATTGTCATGATGCAGTTCAAAGTAGACGCCAGCATTGCAAAAAAATTGATGAAATAGTTAGGCGAACATTTCGGAGCGTTTAGCGCAGGATTTACGTGCAGACTTTCCGAATATGAAAGGCTTTTCACCGCGCAATCTTAAGTACATAAGGGCGTTTGCAGAAGCCTGGCCACAAGACGAATTTGTGCGAACGGTGCTTGCACAACTATTTTCAATCTTTACATTTCGACGGTTAGCATCATTGTTTGCAAATAAAAATCAAAGACCTGACACCCATTTTTGCGTGTGACACCCATTTTTGCGATAATTTGACCTGATTTAACGGGGGTTATAGACTGCCTATGACTGGCAACAGACTGCTAGGCATGATGACAAGACCACTTCGATTCGAATTCGAGGGATCGCTTTACCACATCACTTCGCGGGGTGATCGTCGCAAAGCTACCAGGCTTAATCGTACGGGTAATGCCAGATTTGCCTGTGTCTCTGTGGCTTTCTGAAATTGTATAATCTTGAGGATTTCAAATGACTGATAAGTTTTTTCACGTTGGCGAGTTGAATGAGAAATTACCTGAGCCAACTCAGTTCGAACCAACACCATTTAAAAAGGCTGCTCCACCAGAGCCATTGAGCTTCGAGATCACCGTGACGGCAGAAGCCACAGAAAAACAAAAAGAAAACCGGTGTGGTTCAAGTAAATATCCCAGGGTTTTCTCCCGTTAAGCTCTACTGTGATGAACAGATCCCCATTGGGGACGATACAGCACCACCGCCGCTCGCCTACCTTTGCGCAGGAATTGGTTTTTGTCTGATGACTCACTTGACCGATATCTACACTGCTCGCAAAATTAGTATCAAGTCTATGAAATTGGAGCAAAAGGTTGGATTCCAGACCAACCTTTCAAACATGCGACAACTTGGTCATATGACAGAGGGCAAGACAGAACACATTGAAACACACGTATTAATCGAGAGTGACGAACCGGAAGAACGCATACGTGAGTTAATGGAAGAAGCAGAAAACGCGTGCATGGCGCATTTTGCCCTGCGTAATCCGATCCCCTGGAGCTCCCGTCTTCTCCATAATGGTAAGGAGTTAATTAATAACAGTGGTTAAGCACACAAGTGGGGTCACACAAGTGGGTCAGGTCTTGAAAAGCCACATAAGTGGGTTTTCGGCCAAATGAAATGAGGTTTAATCAACCGATACAATAATCAGGCGTATTGGTAGGTAAGCAGTGTATTCTTCTCGACTCATTCACCTGAAAATAACTCCGATCACCAATGCAAGCAAGGGTAAGGAGCACAGATCTACTAAAACTACGACACGTTAAGCCATCCGCACTTACTCTGTACGGTACATTGTTGGGCGGATTAACATTATTCTCGGAGTTTGCCAGTTGGAAAATGTCTTAACATTCAACCCTTAACCGCACCAGCTGTGAGACCACTGACAATTCTGCGTTGAAAGACCATAACCAGCAGGAACAGAGGTACCGTGGTAGACACAACTGCCGCAACCGCGTACATCACCTTGCCTTCGGTTTGACTTGTTCCTAAAAAGCTGGCGATACGCGGCACCATGGTTAAATTGTCCTGACTCAAAAGTACGGCAGTTACCGCAAAATCGTTATAAGCCAGAAGAAACGAAAACAAAGCTGTTGTGACTACACCAGGCCACATGACTGGCATAATAACCAGCCTGAACGCTTTGAAGCGACTGCAGCCGTCGACCATAGCACTCTCATCAAGTTCTTTGGGGATGCTGAGAAAGAATGAATGCAGCATCCATAACGTGAAGGGTTGGTTGATCGCGACCAGTACAATGACTGTGGTTGGCAGAGTGCCCCATATTCCCCATTCGAAGAAAGGCAGCAAATACCCGGATACGAGCGTTATGTGTGGCATGGCCCGAAAGATCAAAGCGGCCATCAATATCACAAACGCGTATTTCTTGCCGGACCGGGCTAGTGCGTAGCCACCGAGTGTGCCGAAGGTCAGCGACACGAGCATAACAAAGATAACGATAAGGAATGTATTGATCGCATTTAACCAGAAGCTTTCTTCTATCCAGGTTCCGCGATAAGCATCGAGAATAAACGGGCTACCAGTCTGCGCGATGGTGTTCACACCGTAGAGTGCGTTTTTCCAATCAGATTTAGAAAAGAAGTCCGACTCGACCTTGAACGATCCCCAAAGCGTCCAGAGAAACGGAAACGCGGCTGCAATCAGCCATATCACCAAAAACGCCCAGGTAAAAACAACCAGCAATTTTGGTTGTTGCATAGCTTGGCTCGACATATCAGATCACCTTGCGGGTAAAGTCTCTCCACGTCTTCACAGCTACCGGAGATACGAGAATTGCTATGCCCACGATGGTCAGCATGGAAGTCGCCGCAGCCGAACCAAACAGTTGCATTTCATTACCGCGAAGATCCTGATAAATAATGTAGCTGAGTGATGTGGCGTTAGCTCCTGACTGGAAACCCACGATGGGTTCGAAAACACGAAAGTTGTCCATGAGCTGAATCAACGAGATGAAAACCACCAATGGTGCAAGATGCGGGATAACGATGTAGCGCACGCGTTCCCACCGAGTCGCACCATCAACCATCGCCGCCTCCACAGTATCCTGAGGAACCGTCTGAATACCGGCGTAGAAAATAATGAAAGCGAAAGGGGCCGAATGCCATATTCCGTAGACCATCAGCATAATCCAGGTAAGCACCGGTGAAGCCTTGAGTGACAAATTAGGGTCACCGACCAGATTTGCCAGTGAGGCACCCAGAATACCGCGGGCATCGATCATCCAAAATAAAACCAGCGACCCGATAAGCGGTGTGATAATCATCGGCAGCAGCGTCAGAAAAATTGTCGGCCCCTTCATCACTGGCGTTACAGAATTCACTGCCAAGGCTATTAGTAAGCCCAGGAGAACCACAAATGGTGTCACCACTGCGGTATAAGCCACGGTGAAGGAGAGTGCCTTGTAAAAACGCAAATTCAATAGATCAGAGAAAAACTCCCCCACTGACGACGACTCGGCCACAATGTTAGCCACCTCACTGGTGGCCAAGTGATTGCGTCCGGTATAGGTCTGGAAACCTGCGAACCGGCCAAGCGGGTCTGCCTCTTTTAGTGCTGCCGTTGCTTCAGCATCGACTGAAGTTTCTTCTGTACAGCCAAATGGTCCACAGCTCTGCGATGTCACGATGACTTGCTCGTGCTCGATGTGCAGTGACTGTATAAAAACAGAAACGATTGGCAACGCAATAAAAAGCAACATGGCAATGAGGGAAGGTGCCATGAACATAATAAAATGCTTGTCCTTCATCGTTGTCCCCCTCTTGGTCTGGCCTTACTGCAAGAACCCCTGTTCGCGTGCGGCGGCGATGTAGCTCTGTTCTATGTCGTCAAGCGCATCCTCGGCACTTTCTGAACCCTGAAGGTAGTCGGTCAATTCTTCACCAAGAACGCCGTGCAATATACCCATGTAAGGTGTCATAGGGTAGGGTGTCGCACCTGTGGCCATGGTTTCTTGTACACCTACCGCTGCTGGGCCTGGCTCGTAACCTTCAATGATCCAGACTGCTTTATCAGTGTGACTATCAAGAATTTCTGGCTGTATTGCATTTAACATGGCGACAAAGCTTGCTTCAGCATCTTTATCTGACACGTTGGTTGCAATGCTGAATCCATCCCACCATAGTGTTGCAGCAGCCTTGTCTCCATCTGCCACCGTTGGCATACCTGAAAGGACAGTGTTTTGCCCAATATCATCGGGTGTTTGTCCGCCAGTGATCTGATCAGCGCGCGAACCCCAGTGAACCATCAGCGCAAGCTGACCGGCTGACCAAAGTCCATTTGTTGTGTTGCCATCGAACGTCAGGAAATCCGGGTTGGAATATTCGGTTAGTGATTTCAACATCTCGAGCGTCTTTACACCAGTTTCATTATTGATCGCAGGCTCGGCAGAACCCGGTGCGAAGAAATCGCCTCCCATCCCGAGGTGCATGTTTACGAACTCTTCTCCAAGATGCCACCCGACACCGGTGTTGAGGGCTAGCGGATGCTCCATAATTCCTTGCTCCTCGATCGCTTTGGCGGCCGCTAAAACCTGCTCGTAGGTTTCAGGTGGTTCAATACCCGCTTTTTCAAGCAGATCTGCGCGATAGAACAGATGTTGAGAATTCGCCATAAAGGCGATGGCCATTGTCTTACCGTTAATAGTTATGCGCTGACGTTGAGGTACATTGAACTTATCGGCGAGATCGTCGAGTGGACGAACCAGGCCATCAGCAAGAAGTGGTACTAGCGAACCATTGGCGACCACGGCAACGGAATATTCTGCAGGGTTAGCTGTTAGCGCCGCAACCTGAATGTTTTTATGTTCAGCAGTTGCGTTAATACTGACTTCATTACCGGAACCAGCACAGGCTTGAGCACGTTCATTTACCGCGTGAAGTGCAGGAAAGTCGTTGGACAAGATTCGGATAGAGGCTCCGGTCACATCCGTCTCGATAGGGCATGTTTGCGAGTACGCGGCTGGTGCCGTGCAAAGAGCGACTGCAGCCGCCAGAATAGTCATGTTTCTCACTGTCATTATTTTGCTCCCAATTAATTTAATTTCAAACCTGGTAGCCATGCAGATGAATTTGTTTCCAAATGGCGACCTCATCATAGTTAACCCATTCACGTCGTAGCCCCCAGGGACCAAACTCCGCGTGGCTTATTCCCATCACGAATACTGGCGCGCCAGTCGGGCGACCAAATGCGTCCCAGCCTTCGTGATTACCTTCAAGTGACCAACGAAGTGCTGCGCGCGGTGGCATCATCGGATCCTCGCGGCCAATGATGTGATGGATGCTGAACACAGCTGTTGGAAAGGCTGCACGCAATTGAATCCAGAAACGATCAGCCGCTTGCCGACCATCCGCGCTGATGTTGCCTGGATGTTCCAACGTACAGCCGCGATCGTACTCCTGTTCAATGACTGCCAGATCGGTATTCATTATTCGAGTCAGAATCTCTGCATAGCGCTGGCCCCATTCGTTATCATTACCGCGACCCGTATATGGACCCACTTCGTCCATTTGTGGTGTAAAAGGACGTGCGGCGTTTTCGGGGCCTCCCTCAAGCTCTATCATGCGCAAAGACATCGCCTCGGGTGTCATTCCCATCTGTCTTGCGATACCGCCGTTATCGCGTACGATCCATTCATCGCGAATCATGTTGTCTTTCGCCCAGCAATCAGCAAATGCGCGAAAGCGAATTCGTTTATTAGTGGCAGGTCCGAATGGGCCGTCCCCGCTATGTGTAGCAGTTGTGATTGAGCGATGAGAGGAGAGCATCCCGATTTCAGGTGTACCACTCCAAATGACATCTTGAGGAAGGATCTGACGATCAGGGTATTCGACCAGCGTTGATAGCACCTTGATTGTTGCTCCAGCGTTCCCGCGGTAGATTCCGCTGGTCAAGCGCAAGAGCACATCGTCGGAATAGTAACGCTTCAGACTGGTGACATCGCGGTCTTCCCAGATCTGCTTAGTAATACCAATGATGTAGTCAGGAAAATCCGTAAAATTGTCATCGAAACCCTTCATAGTAATTGTGTTGGATTCTGTGAGCAAAAAACACCTCGAGCGGCAATATTCGGGCGCTTTCCCGAATACCTATGTTGCAGTCATGTGACTTGCGTTGTCAATTTCGATCGATGTATTCTTAGTTGCAAGAATTGCAACTAAGGTAAAATAATATGCGAATCGACTGGCTGGAAGATATTTTGCTCGTTGCTGATACCGGCTCGTTTTCAGCTGCAGCGGAGCGGCGTGGATTAACTAAAAGTGCTTTTTCGCGTCGCTTAAGACATATCGAAAGTCAGATCGGTGCTGAATTGTTCGATCGTACTTCAAAGCCGGCGACCATCAACCCGCAAATTTTATCGCATCGAGACGGCATTGTTCGAGCGCTTGCGGTTCTGAACGAAGTTGTTCATGACCTGCAACATACAGAGACACCCGCGTCTGAAGTTGTTCGCATTGGTACAACGCCAAGCTTGTCGCTTACCTGGGTCCCGGAGCTTGCAGCTCGTGCTCATTCAGTCGCACCACAAGTTTCAACTCGTATCTTTGCTCGTGGTCGTGACGATGTTATTGCAATGCTCCTGTCACGATCTGTTGATTTGCTCGTCGTGCCCCGGCTGAAAGGGTGGAGCGATGCCTTGGCGACAGACATTGTTGATGTTTATGATCTTGGAACAGAACGGCTTATTCCCTATGGTCACCCGGGAT
>Ga0209831_1001025_pt1 | contig 26434 bp, 25 predicted proteins | sample Maine_Asex4_meta_FD_187451 | JGI IMG/M metagenome (GOLD analysis project Ga0209831, IMG submission 187451) | Marine algal microbial communities from Maine, USA - Maine_Asex4_metaG (SPAdes) (version 2) | ecosystem: Host-associated > Algae > Red algae > Unclassified | place: Maine, USA | collected... | reverse complement strand
TATCAAAGAAAATACAGGCGTTTAGTTGTGCGTTGGGAACGTCAATCTTCTGTATTTGATGGTTTTTTAGCTTTGGGAATGATTCATATCTGGATTAATAAAATTATATTAGTGGGATAGATTCATCTTCAGTTTGGGCAATTGGTTCAACTACTGAAAAAATGGGAAAAGCCGTATAAGACCATTGCTTTGGTGAGAAAAGAGTATACGGAGGAGAAGTACAACATTCCTGGGGAGTTCAAGGAAGATATTGCTGGCTTGAAAACCTATCAAAAATATGCTGAATATCTTCCCGATCTATAAATTCGATCGATTATCAGAATTAGGATCGGCTTCCCAAAGTAATTCCTTGCCGTCAAATAAACAAATTTTAGTAATTTGCATCGGTTTGGCAAACATATTGCTCAAGCCACTAAATAAACCACTATTATTGCTCGAACTGTTCGCAAGTTTGACTGTCATCTGTTTTCGATAGTTTTCCTCTCCTCCTGGGTAAATAACCGTTCCTTCGCAGCTTATTTCTGTGTAGTAAGTATTGTCTTTTAGTTTTTTAGAGGGGAAAACAGAATTAACGGGACAGTCTTTGGAAACAGCAGACACAGATATATCAGCCTGCTCTGACTTGGCTTGATAAAACACTCGCACTAGAGGCTTTTCGATTCCTCTTGCAGGAGAGTAGGACTTATTAATAATAGATAAATTGACCTTAGTTGCTTGTTTTACCGCGTTAACTTCAGACTCTAAATAAATCTGTGGATGATTAGCTTTGGGAAAGGTAATTTCAGTTAAAGGTTCGCCGCCAAACTCTGCATACATCTTGGCTAACGCTCCAGTAAATGCAGCGTTATAGCCCACACCTACTTCGTTTCTAACCCAGTCATTGCGATCGTCTACCCAATCGTCCTGTAGATCGGGACCTCCTACTAATGCACCCATCAAAACGTTACGAGTTTCTACAGGCTCATCGCGATTATTTAACCAGCTTCCATGAGCAGAACGATGATGGGGATTTTGGGGCGAATTTTGACCGTAGCCAATTTGATAGCTGCGTTTAGCGGGATTGTTGCCCAAAATATAGTTTATTTGACCTGCGCCAAAATCAAAATAACGCTGCGCCTTGCCCATTTCTCCCTGAGACTTGAGCCAATCACTATAGATAAACGCCACAAAGCTGGTATTGGCAGTAAGAGGCAGAGAAGCCCACTTCACTAGAAAAGCTAAACCGCCAGGGGTATATTTGATTCTCTCCCCATTATGTCCGATAGTCCAAAAGTCTAGCCAGGCTTCGGCGCGCTGCCGATATTCTTCTTTTCCTGTTGCCTGGGCGAGTAAAACATAATTACCGTAGGCTTTATCATCAAACTGATAGGTGTAGTTATAGGGTTTGCTCATCTGGGCATATTCAGCCTCGGCTTTAGCCAAATATTTGCCAGTATTTTTTCCTTGGGACTGTTTTGCCTTGTGTAGCCAAATTGCCCCCCAAACTAATTCATCTTGATAGCCACTGCTGGAGGTATAGAAAGGATTTGCTTCCTTGAGACAGTCGGAATACTTACCGCGATAGGTATCGGCAAAGTCATATAGTTTCTCTGCCTTGTCTACTAATAGATCGGCATATTTAGCGTCGCCAGCCTTACGAAACAAGATCGAGCTGGAAGCTAGAGCAGCAGAGGTTTCTGCAGCCAAATCCGAACCAGGGCAGCTAGCGTCAATTTTATAGGCAGGTCGTTCCATCTGATAATGTACCGTTTCTAATGCACCCCACCACTCATGGTCTAGTTTACCGTTACCCACCTGCCCATAGAGGACATATTCACCAGGTTTATCATTGGCGAAGGAGTTGAGCAGATAATCCGTTGCCCATTTAACATTTTGGGATAGATGCTCTAACTGATCTGATTGCTGAAAAGCATCGTAATATTCAATCCCTCCCCAGGCTAAGTTGACTACGGAGAAGGCTAAAGGAAAGTTAAATTTGACATTATCCCCTGCATCCACCCAGCCACCGCTCAGATCTAATCCGACATCCGCACCATCTTCTAAGGTAGAGTCTCCTCGCCAGGGAAAACGATTCCAGTCGGGTAATTTTCCTGTTTGCTGCGCCTCGTAATATAAAACTGATTTTTGTAGCGCCTCGCCATAGTTGTGGCTTTTTTGACTTAAGGTGGGTAGAGAAGTCAGGGCGACTAAAGCAAACGCGGTAAGACTTACTAATAATTGCTTAAACTTAGGTTTTGAAAACATAATCAATATTAGTCACGATCGCATCTATTTAGACGATCGCGATTTTGAATAAAAATAAACTATATAAAAAGCAAACGATTGAAAATATATTCAATTGAAATTGCATTTAACCACTTATAGCAAATTTCGGGCTTTTAAAATTAGATAGCGATCGACCAGCTCCTCGGAAATGCGATTGCAGGGGGCATCTAAGACTAATACGCCTTTGCGTCTGAGTTGAGCAAAAGCTAGCCGACGTTGAGCCAAAAGATCTAAAGCAACAGCGCGAGAAAAGGTATCCCTAGTATTATTCGTGTGAGCATGGGCAATTTGTTCGACGACGGGATCGTTGAGAGTCACACAAAAAGGTAAATAGCGCGGGGAAAGACGCATCATAGCGCTTAGTAATTCGCCTGAAGCAGTCACGTCTACCAGATCTGTAATTACTACAACCAATGCCCTTCGAGTTTGCTGAGTAATCACTTTGGTTACAGCACCAAGATAATCTGGTTCTAATAAGACTGGCTGGATTGGTGTCAGGCGCTCGACTAATTTTGACAAATGATGATTGCCTCTCTCTGGAGGTATCCAGGTGGTAATCTCGCGATCGAATACCGCTACGCCTACCTTATCACCCCGTCTTAATCCCGCCATTGCTAAAGATAGAGTCGCATTTAAACCATAGTCAAAGCGTTTTAAACCCCCTACTTGAGAGGTCATCAAACGCCCGCGATCCAAAAGAATAAATAAAGTTTGTTCCTGTTCTGGTTCTAAAACTCTAACCACAGGGCGATCGCGTCGCGCCGTAGCTTTCCAGTTAATCAGACGGATATCTTCCCCCGTACGATATTCTCGCAGTTCGGCAAATTCCGTACCGCTACCTAATCTTCTCGCCTGACGCATTGCACCGCTATTTTCAATACTCAGACGTACGGCTAACTCTTTTAAACCAATTAAATCGGGATAGACTCGAACTTTTTGGACTGCTGCAACTTTCCAATCCCGCCAGGCTAAACCCAATTTACCTAGCTGACGCACCTGGATATTACCCCACTCATATTCCCCACGGCGATCGGGATAAATAATATAGGTTTGTTCGCTGACGCTGTTGGCAGGTAGTTCGATCTCAACCGTGTCTTTGTCCACCTGAAATTCGCTCGGATAAGCATCTCGGATGCGAGCGATTGCTTTATTCTTGGAAGTGATTTTTAAGGCGATCGAATTATCTCTGCCTACCGATAGCTTTTGAATCTCCTCTCGGCTAACTTCTATCGCATTATCTTTGACCTGAGAGGCATCAACTACCGTCGCAACTAACAAAACAAAGTTATAGATCCGCAGAAAATTTAGACTAGCCTGACGATTAGTAAGGATATCTAGCAGCGCAGCACCTAAACCACCAGCAGCTAATAATATGTAACAGCGTCGAGATGGAATCATAATTTAAGAAATGAACAAGTAATCAATAATCAGTAATTAGTAACTACCTTGGTACAGAAATTTGCTTGAGGATAGACTCAATTACTTCGTCAATTTTGAGATTATCAAGCTGTGCTTCGGGCTTTAATATTAGTCTGTGACGTAACAATGGCGTAGCAACTTCTTTGACATCATCGGGAATCACATAATCTCTACCTGCCAAACAGGCACTAGCTTTAGTTGCGTTTAGCCAAGCAACGGCAGATCGGGGTGATGCGCCCAAAATTAAGTCTGGGTGTTGACGAGTACGTTCGACCAGATCGAGCAGATAGTCCAAAATATTATCTTCTACCTGAATGTTCTGTACCTGTTCTCTCAGTGCCAAGATATCTTCAACTGTCGCGATCGCCTCTAGCCGATCCAAATCTAGCTTTTTAGCCTTAAATCCCTGTCGAGCATTGACGAGCATTTGTTTTTCAGCATCTTTAGCGGGATAATGAACTACTAGCTTAAACAGAAAACGATCCAACTGAGCTTCGGGTAGAGGATACGTTCCCTCAAATTCCAGAGAGTTCTGGGTAGCAATTACCCAAAATAAGGGCGGTAACAGCATAGTTTCGCCATCAAGAGTAACCTGCTGCTCTTCCATCGCTTCTAATAGCGCTGCCTGAGTCTTGGGAGGAGTACGGTTTATTTCATCTGCTAGGAGAATTTCAGTAAAAACAGGTCCTTTCTTAAGGATAAAATCACGACTGTTCAGATCGAAAATATTTGTTCCTAAGATATCGGAAGGCAAAATATCGGGAGTTAGTTGGATACGCCGAAAATCTGCTGTAATCAGCTTGGATAATACCTTTACCAATAGCGTTTTGCCCGTACCTGGAACTCCTTCGATAATCACATGACCACCGCTAAGGAGAGCGATTAATAACTGTCTAACTAAATCTCCTTGACCAATTACGACACTATCTATTTTGTGACTTAAACTGTTTAACAAAGAATTACTTGACATTGGCTACTGTATTACAGACTGATTTGATTATCCGCTTCCAGTAGTCGTTTTAACTTCTTCATAGGTTGATGTAAAGCAAAATCCACTCTTTCTCTTAACTTGGTATACTTCCTTCCGATTTAGGCATTTGCTGTTTTCTTTCTGCGATCGTATCTGTTCCGTGTAGGCGATTTGAAACGTGGCTTTCAGGAATTGGCGCGATCGCACCAATTTCACCCCAATTTTTAAAGATATTAAATAAGAACTCTATCGACCGCAACAGTAACGTGTAGAGAACGTAAAACACCTTAAGTGAAAAATACCCGCTCGAAGCCTTTGGAAATAGTATTTACACCTGTTTCCTCTAGTTGTTTGCACAAAAAACCAAAAGCTTGCTATACTAACCAAGTGCCAAATTAAGCACATTCGGGCGATTAGCTCAGTGGTAGAGCGCCTGCCTTACAAGCAGGACGTCACTGGTTCAAATCCAGTATCGCCCATATTATACAGAGTCTAGGTTTCAGATATTTCTAAATATTTAGTTTTGCGCGGTATTTAGAATCATAGACCCAAAATAGACCCAATTTATTAGGAACATCAATGTTTTGTCACAGATTATTTTTGTACTGCATCAATATTCTTGTTAGTCCTATAAAAGTAATGAAGCATTGTAGTAATGTACGAAATACCAGATAGCACCGATGTGGTAGATGCGACGAACTATGTGCCTTTCTCCAGGGATTTAGAGAATGAAAGAGATTTTCTCACTAAGCGCGATCCCCTTTGCCGGAGAGTATTGTTGAATCTTTCTATGTAGCTCGTTTTTCCCGTATCTTTTCCGCGAAAGCAAAGCTTTTTACTCCGCCCTACGGACGATCTGCGCCCCTGGCGCTGCGTCTCTCCAAATACAAGATTCACCTTTGTTTGCTGTCCTTAAACGTACTTTGCCACGCAGCGCATACGCGCAGATCGTCGTAAGACGACTGGGACGCGAAGCGTCCGCACACTAATTTCTGATACCTTTTCGGCACAGCTAATTTCAGAAAAATGGTGACTGTGAACTAGTCTTTGTTGTGTTTTTGCCGAGACCATAATTCCTGTATATCTAGCCATATCTTTAGCTGCATTATCATACGAGACGTTAGCACTAGCTCTAAGGCAGCATTCAGCCAGATAAGGGCTAATCCTTTGATGAGACTTTATTTTTAGTCTATAGGCTTGCTTTTCGCTGATTGCCAGTTTGCCAATAATGCTTTTTATTTTTCTAATTCTTCCTGCGGTTGTTCCTGTAACTTGCTGGATAAAAAAATGCCCAATTGAGGGGTAATATATTCCAAAGTTTGTTCTCTGATTGTTGCTTCAATCTTGCTCAGACTTTTGACTTGCTCGGGTTCAGCTTCTTCATAGAGTAGAGTAGCAATCGCTTCTAAATGTTGCGCTAGAAGTGCTTCTTTTTCTGGAGTCATCTATTTTCCCGTCAATCAACTTCTAGCTCATATTATCTTTTACTCTCTATTTTGTTTTAGTTCACTTGTTCTATCAATTTTGACCTGCTCCCTATGTTCGAAGCCTATCGACAGTTAGGAGAAAATGACGTGCAGCACGTTTCTACCTTTCCTCAAGAATTGCCAGAATATATTGAAGTAGCAGCGGGAATTGAAGCTTTTTACTTCCGCGATCCTGACGGACACAATCTAGAACTTATTGCCTATCCTCCCAACAAGGGCGATCCACGCTGGCAAGAGAATACAGGAGATTTATTTCTGGGTATCGACCATACGGCGATCGCAGTTTCGGATACAGATACTAGCCTGAATTTCTATAGCGATCTATTAGGCTTAAAATTAGCGGGAGAGAGCGAAAACTACGGCACAGAACAAGAACACCTTAATAATGTCTTCCGGGCGCGGTTACAGATTAGTGGTTTAAAAGCAGCAAAAGGGATGGCGGTTGAATTCCTCGAATACCTAGCACCCCCTGGTGGTCGCCCTTTTCCCGCTGATAGTGATGCTAACGATCTCTGGCATTGGGAAACAACTATGGTGGTGGATGATATCGAAAAAGCAGCGCAAAGACTTGAGAATAATAATATTGAATTTATATCATCAGGAATTGTCGAAATCAATGGAGATTTAGGTTTTAGTCAAGAATTATTAATTAGAGATCCTGACGGACATGGGGTAAAGATTATCGAACGATAGTAGTTTGTGGTTAAAATTCTATGCTGTTTGTTAATTGGTTTTTAAGTAACCTGAGTTCGGGTTAACTGTCTTTTGCCAGGTCTTTTTTCAAATCGAGAGAAGGCTTCTTAGGTTGGTGGCAAGATGCGATTAAGCCACACAGAAGATTTACTGCAAGTCTCACGACAACTAAGCAAGCTTCGCGTGGTGTTCATGCCTGTATTACCAGATATATATTTAGTCTGGTAACTAAAACAGCATGTCAGCGAACTTTAGGTTTTTGATGTTGCTCGATTGAGTTGTTGATTATCGATAGCTGCTAAATATTTTTTATTATTCGGACTTGTTTTTGTCTCAACCTTAAGTTGGTATTAGAAAATAAGATTTTGAACAGATATAATTTTGCAATCGCTAATCTTTTTAAAATCGGCAGATTTAATCAATCGAGATCGATCGATGATCTATTTTCGCCTTTACGATTTTTGGGACTTCAAAGTAAAGAACGTAATTTCAGGAGCGCAATTAATTCTAATCGGCACATCACTGAAGCCAATTCCTCGGTTAACATACATCTTGTTCCCTGGGTTGCCATAGCTCTCATCTACCCACTCATCTGCAAACACGCGATCTTCCTTGGCAAAAGATAACCACGACCATTGAGGCAGGTAGGGTAATCTTATTTGACCGCCATGAGTATGCCCAGCCATAGCAAAAGGCGCGGTATTAGCAGGAAAGTCTACAAATGAATCGGGATTATGTATTAAGGCTATTCTGGGACTATTATCGGGCAATTGCGCCAATGCTTGGTCGACGCGATCGCTTTTTGCCCAATGGGAATCAATCCCAACTACGTAAAGATCTGATACTTTGTTTTCTAAAGGGATCGTCGCTACTTCGTTTGATAATACATTGATACCAATGCTTTCTAGGGACTGTGTTAACTGTTCTGCTAGCTGAAAGTCAGGCTTTGCCCCCTTGTTTTTGATGCCATAGTCATGATTGCCCAATACTGCATAAACAGGAATATTTGCTTCGGTTAACGGGCGCAATAACTCGACCACTTCATCGATCTCAACTTCAGGATCGGGATTGGCATGATATATAAAGTCACCTGTGATAAATACTGCGGATGACTTTTCTTCGATAATCTTGTCAACACTCTTAGCTATGGTGCTGACATTATCCCACCACATTCCCACCTGAAAATCAGATACCTGTACAACTTTTTTGCCTTCCCAGGCTACGGGAAGATTGGGTACTATAGCCTCTTCTTCTTCTTCGTCTAAAATATATGGTTCGATTAAACCCCAAGTAACTAGAGCAATTAAAAATAAAGGAATAGCAGCTATTCCCCACAAAAGCTTATGATTTTTGTGTACTAATTTATTGTTTTCTATTTGACTATTTCTATTTTCAACTTCCATAATTTGCTTTCTCTAATATCAGACTAAAAATTACTAATAATTGATGCTTACAAAGTATTTATTCACGCTAGGAACAATCATATTTTGACAACTTAAATCGCGTTTTTTATATATAAACATGCTTCGAAATAATGCGGTCGCTATTACCATAAGGAAAACTTTACTTATGTTCAAGATGATAAACGCATCTCTATTTAGCCTTAAAGTCTCGATTTTTTTGCCCAAAAGTTAGTCTTATTTGCTAATTTAAATCTATAACATATAGGTAATAATCAAGTATATCTTTTGTTGTAAACTCAATCTGTAAAGCTATTCAAGGATTAAACTATAGCTAGATGTTTTTTACCAATAGATATATGCCTTGCTGATTTGTTGTCTACATCAATCTGTATTTTTAATAATCAAATTAGTCAAGGTTGCGATTACCCGATCTCCTCCTCTAGCTTAACTACAGTTAAAGCACGGCAGAGTGAAAATGCCTACAGCACTAGCAGGAATTGCCTTTGCAGACATCTTAATATTTATGCAGTTGGGTTTTGAGGACGCATTATTTGCTACTAATACTCAGTATCCAAGCGGCTAATTTCGACAAGCTAAATACTTACTAACGACGGCGAACCATCAAGTAATGGATGTCCCTAGAGTAGAATCAGCCGAGACAGTCTATACGGGTTCTTTAGACTGGCGCAATCCGATAACCAGAGAGAAAAATTCCATGATGGTAATTGGTTTTAATCTCGAACAGCCAGCATTCAATTTACTAGAAATTAATCGGCAGCTAGATAAAATTAAAATTCCCAACACGGTACTATTCGATCGCGTCTCTAGAGGAGAATATAAATAAGTAATTGCACGAACAGTTCTAATATTGACGCTAGTGATGTGTGGTGTTTCAGGTGCGATCGCAACTCGTAAACTTCAATCAGCCGATCCAGCCGACATTTTTTAACATTGATTGTTTAAAGATTCTGTATTTTCTTTTAGCCAATCACCTAGCATTTTCTCTGATGTTGTTCAAATAGCTATACCTAACGTGATGTTTGCTACCCCTGCTTCTGAAGCTATTAAATTAGTTTGGTTAATCTCTAAAAAAATAGCCATGATGATAAAAGCCGTTCTTTTATTGCCATCAATAAATGGATGGTTAATAGCAATTCCATAAGGTAATTGCATTTAATAGAAAAACCTTCGCTATAAAAAAAGCCATTTTTTCTACGCTGTAAATATTGCATTGTACCTAAGATCGAGCAGGCAAAAGCGAGTATACAACTACCCCGGATTACCTGTCTTAAATTTTTTAACTCAAACATAGTTTTCTATCATTTAACTAAAATAAGTCATGAATGAGCAGCAATTAAAAAATAAAGCAGTAATAGATATTCATAATTTAAACCACTACTTTAGTAAAGGAGAACTTCGTAAACAGGTTTTATTTGACATTAACCTCGAAATAGAGCGCGGAGAAATAGTTTTAATGACTGGTTCTTCGGGTTCGGGGAAAACGACTTTGTTAACCTTCGTATCTCGTCCTGCGATCGCTCTAGCAGATGAACTGACAGCAGTCTTAGACAGTAAATCGGGTCGGGATGCGGTCAATATTATGCAAAAGCTAGCCAAGGGAAGAGCCTGCACTATTTTACTAGTTACGCATGACGATCGCATCCTCGATGTTGGCGATCTCATTGTTCACCACGAAGAAGGTAGGTTAGTTAACAATTCGATTAAGCAGAACTTTATTCCTGCTTAAAAAGATTGGCGATCGCTAATTAATTTAAGAGCCTGTAATTTGTCGTTGCCAGATCGACTTGAGGTAATTTCGATCCTAACTAACTGCCGATAGATTAAAATGCCAATAGTTAGAATTATCCAGGTAAGAGTCTTTGAAATCTCTCAATTTTTTGACTAACGCCCGCAATAAAAACCGTCAGTTTGCCGTGATTGGTTTGGGACGTTTTGGTAGAGCAGTCTGTACTTCCTTGCACAAGATGGGTCACGAAGTCCTAGGTACAGATATTGATGAAAAGCTGGTCAGTCAGGTATTGACTCAAAAGGTTGCTTCCCATGCGATTCAGCTTGACTCTACCGAACCAGAATCCCTTAAGGAAGCTGGTATTTTTGAGATGGACACGGTGATTGTGGCGATCGGTAATTACCTGCAGGAAAGCATTATTACCACTCTCAACGTTAAAGAGGCGGGAGTAGAACACGTTGTTGCTAAAGCATCATCCGAAATTCACGGTAAAGTTTTGCGGAGAGTTGGTGCAGATCGAGTGGTATTTCCCGAATACGAGGCTGGCTGTGCCTTGGCGAGTACTCTTACTCAACCAGGATTTTTGGAAAAGTTTGAATTAGATCCAGAGAACAGCATTGTTGAAGTGTTAACCCCCGAAGAGTTTCACGGTAAAACCCTAGCTCAGTTGGATCTACGTAATCGTTTCGGATTGAGCGTTTTGGCAATTGGCGATGGCGAGAAGTTTGTCACGAATCCCAGTCCAGGGCAAATGCTAAAAAAGGGTCTGGTGCTGGTGGTAATTGGCAGCAATAAGAACATTGGACGCTTACCAATTAAATGTTAATCCAAATAATCTAATTTATTTTTAGTAAATGAGTGTTCGAGTAAAAATACTATCTAGCTGACCTCTTACTACCTACTATTTGAGCGAAGCAGTATTAGTTACTGTACAGCTATTCAACTAGAAGCGCTGGTATAAAAACGTAGAGCAAATCGCCAAAAAAAGATTGAGAACAGAAATAATGCTCCTGCTAAGATAGCTGCACCAATAGTCCAGCTAATTTCGCTACGGTTTAACATGGCTTGAGCGGGAACGGTAGTCAGAAAAGCGACGGGAACAACAAAGGTGAAGAAAAAGCGATAGATAGTCGGATACGCCACCATAGGATACCTGCCTGCTTCTAATAATCCTCGCAATACTTCCGTGACGTTGTAAACTTTGACAAACCAAATACTAGTTGCGCCTAAAATAAACCAGAGGCTATAGAGAATGACGATGCCAAAGCTCAAGGGAATAAAGCTAGCCAGATAGCCAGACCAAGTTAAACCTAGTTTGTTGCCTGCATAGAGAATTAAGATCGTGCCAAACAGCAAATCTGGCAGACCCCAAGGGGAAATGGTTTTTGTAGATAGCCAAAACTGACTGCTGATGGGTTTGAGTAGCACAAAGTCTAATGTTCCCTGTTCTACCTGTTTGACAATGCTATTCAAATTCGGCACGAGAAATGTTGCTGAAAATCCTTGCAGTAAAGTAAATAAACCTAGGACAATCGTTGCTTCCTGCCAGTTCCAGCCATCAAAAGTGTAGCCAGTGCGATAAAAGAGAGATAGTCCAAATAGACTGCCGATCAAGTTGGCAATGCTAGTAACTGTGGCGATCGCAAAATTGAGTCTATACTCTAGTTCTGTGGCGATCGCCGTAGACCAAAATAGCCGTAAGATTTTGAAATAGCGTCTCATAATTTATCGATAGGGAAAAGACTATTATAAATATGCTTTTGAGGCAATGGCAGCCTTTACAATAAATCATCCGCCGTAACAAAATTTTTCAACAAAAACGGGAAGAATTAAATCCTTCCCGTAGCTACTCATTAATCGAAAAATATTATTCGAGCGAGCCTATTAATTAAAAATGGCGATCGCTTAAACGTCTGTTTCTGGCACATAGAAGGCAATACCGTCATTACCTTCGGGTCTAAAGTCAGAATCATCGAGGAAATCATCTCTTTCTGAAGCAGAAGTAGTGTAAAAATGAGTTCCGTTATCTGTGTTTAGGAAACGGTATACAGGTTGAGTTCCAGGCTGCTCTGTAGTGTAGGCATAAAAAGCAGTACCTTCAAAGCTCAAATTATCTAGATCTGCCAGAACAGTATCTCGTTCCGATTCGCTAATTGTAAACAGATGAGCGCTGGTATCTTCATTAGCAAAGAGATAAACAGGTTTTGCTCCTGTTAGAGAATCAATATCGTCATCTTCAGGCGCAGTGGCAAATGCGACTCCATTAGATTCAAAATCATCATCTAACAGATCGTCTCTTTCGTCTGTGCTAGTAGTGTAGCGATAAAGATCTTCATCCGAATCGTATAAACGAAAAACGTCAGAACCATCGGTAATCGACTCGGCACTAAAATAGTCGATAATATCTTCGCTCTCTAGATTACCCAACTCTTCAATCGTTCCAATCCCTGCTTCGCCTTCGGCGTTGAAGTAATCTCTAATGGTGAGATCGTCTTCGGAATCGACAATGCCGTTTTGATTAAAATCGACAAACAAGTCTGTACCCGACTTCTTGATTCCTGTAGTACCCGATTGGAAGTCAGCTAGGCTAATTTCAATCGGCTCGGAATCTCTAGGGTCGAAGGTTAGTACATCATTGCTGCCACCTTCATCAATAATTTGAGTTCCTACTGGTCCAGGGACTAAAATTACGTCATAGGTATCATTGCCTGTCCCACCGTTAAAGACATCTCCTGCTGCGCTTTCTAGGACATCATTACCAGCACCACCGACTAGAGTATCCTTTCCTGCCTGACCGCGAAGAGTATCGTTACCCGTGCCGCCAAAGATAATATCGGCTCCTTCTGCACCAAGAATTAAGTCGTCACCAGACTTACCATCGATTAAATCCGCATCCTCAGTACCTACCAACTGATTGGTATTGCGATCGCTATTGACCGTTCCGCTCATTTCGTTTTCAAAGGGAACGGTAAAAGCGTTTTCTGGCACTAATTCGGGATTATCTACATTCTCGCGAATTACGTCTGACAGACGGACGTTGCCTATATCTGAGCCGATAGCATCAGACACCACGCTCAAGAATGAATCTGGATCGGCTAGCTGGTCTTCATAGAAAAAGCGATCGTAATCTCGTAATCTGGCAAACTGATCGCTAACAATTGCACCTAGTGTTGGTCCAAGCAGCACCCCTTCTTCGGTAGGAATCTCAGCCAAACCACCAATCCAAAGGTCGATTTCGTCTACGGTGTTGTAGGTTTCTTCAAATCTGCTCGCCAGATCCTCGCCAAAAATAGGCTCTAGATCGTCAAAACCTTCAATCGGTGCGTCGGGGTTTAGCTGGTTGTATACCTCAACATACCCAGGAATACCTAACTCTCGTCCTCGCTGGAGGTTGATTGCTACGAGATCCAAACCACCCGCTCCAGGAGGTCCAAACAGGTTATTACGAACGCCGTCGATTACTCTCGTATCGGCATCATTAGACTGCTGATAGTTCAAGCCAATCAAGATGTCGTCTACCCCATTAGCACTAATCGCCTGAGGGTTGAAAAAGGCATTGCGTAAAGAAATGCTTTCTACACCTTCTGTGTCCACCGTACGAATTTGATCCGACAGCAGAGTATGACCCAAACGATAGGCTGCACCAGAAAATTCTGCCGAAATTCCAGGAGAAAGAATATCTTCATCAATTACGGCTAGGTCTTCAGCATTTTCATTGCCAACCAGCAGGGGCAAAAACTCTTCATAGGTAATTACCTGATTTTTTGCTCCTACAACAGCGCGGGATGCCTCATAAATAAATTCACCGCGGATTGCCAGCTCAGATGGTTCTTCTTCTAGACCTAACGAAGGTACATATTCATCTCTAAAAGCCTCATAGGCATCGTTTAGAGCCTCATTGTCTCCAGAATCCAAGTGAAATGCTACCTTGTCGGCAATTAGGTTATGCTCGCGAATAAACAGGGTATGAATTGAGATTAAACCTGACTGCTCGTTGATCCGAACATCGCCAGAAATAAATTCTTGGTCGTTGGGAACACGACCCTCGGTACTAGATTCGGGGTCGGGATCGGGATCGGCATTGGCAGAATCAGCGCGATTATAAGGAGCTAAGATTTCGCCAGAGGTATTGGTAGGATCGGCTCCTGACTCAAAAGGTAGACCGTCTGTACCATATTCATCGTTAGCAACTAATAATTTGCCATCAAAAGGAGACTGATTCTGAGGTGGCAAGAATACTCTCACTACTTCGTTCTCTTCTACTTCCTCTTCTTCTGTACCAACTACCTCAACGCTATCTCCTTCTTGAATTTCGGCTTCGACAAACCGTCTTCCCGTACTTTCTTCAATTTTGACCTCTCCTTCTCCAAAGCGACCAAAAAAGCTGTTACCAAGGTCGCTTCTTTTAGCTGCTGCACGAATGATGTCCGAACCATAACCGTTAGAACCATCAATATAAGCCGTAACTTCGTTACCTACTTCTCTTGGTTCGTCTCCCTCTCCCGTACCTAGTTCGGCAGGTATGCGACTAACGGGAATTGCCGTAAAGTTAGCTCCCCGCAAAATATCTCCTTCAGGCAGGGGAATGTTGAAAGTAGCGTCGGCTCTATCTTCTTCGTTATCAATGCGCAGGATATTGGTTCCCTCAGAAAGACCGAGATCGTGATCGACGAATTGTCCCCACTGCCACAGCCAATCGCTAGCACCTAGGGGATTGCCAGTAACGTTTCCTTGGGAAGAAAGATTGTTACTAACCGTTCTTGGATTCGGCAAAGAAGATTCTTCTGGTATGCCACCGCCTCTAGGCTCATTAATACCGTCTTCAAAAGCAGGTTCGAACAAACGGACTAGAGCAGAACCAGTAGATCCATTGTCTCTCTCTCTGCCGAGGGATTCACCGTCTTCGTCTATTTGATTATCACTACCGTCTATGGTGCGAATGTCATTGATGTCAACCATTTTTAATACCTCTGTCTTACATTACTTAGTTTTTAGTGAGATTAGCTATATGGGGCTTTGAATAAACGCAAATGCCTGTAAATAGAGCAGTATCGGTTATATAGTTAGATTTGGTAGCAATATTCCTTAAATATCATTATTTAAACGCTGTCATCTCTCCAAATAGCGAAACGATGACAATTGAAATTGAAGAATTACGCTTACACTATCCAGTATATTAATGTAGTACGTTTTGGTTTAGAGATTTATGCAGAGAATCTAAAAAAAGACGTATAGCTACATCAGGATACGATCGGGAAGCGCCATAAGTCTTGTAGACATGAAGCTTCAGAAGTTTGGCAAAAAATATTTCAGGGGAAATCTAAATTAATATTTAGTAATATCTATCCTTCTAATGCTGGGTTCGATCGGCAATAAAACTAGCTATCTTTAGAATCGATCGCGAATTATGCTACACGTAGAGTCAGTTTGAACTTAAAGCTAACTTTCTTCAGCAGATAGCTATATGTAATCATGCAGGATATATACCGACTAAAGAATATTATCCGCACTCCAATACAGTTAGATTAGATTGTTGAGCGTCTCTAAATGTGCTTGATTCAAGTCGCAAATTTTGCTTTTAGACAAAAAAAGCCCACCACCAAAGCCTTTTTCCCTCAAGAAAGAAAAGCTTCTGGCAATGAGAATTATCGATCGCACCGATTAAACCGATCGAAAAAATATAGAGAAAAGCTTCTCTCTAGACAAAGAAACTAACGTAAAAAGCAGCTTACAAGCCAAAACAGACAGAATGTTACAGCCGAAGCAAATTGATTATTATCTAGGGCAACACTATTTCCTAACAAAAGATTTGCTAATCCCGTACCCAAAGCAATCCCTGCAAAAAGGGCAATAAAACTGATCGCAAATGCTCGACCAGAACGTCCTTCCTTGCGATTTAAAAAGTAAATATTAGCAATGAAGCCCAAAGCCATAATTAGAGGCAGTATTGATGCCCCCGTATTCTGAGAAAATACGGCGATCGCCGAAAGAGTTAAGAAGATTCCTGATGGCCAAAGAATATCGGCTTGGGAAGGAGTATCGACTAAATCCTGTAGCCAAACAGCAGACTTATCGTTGACAATCTGAGGAACTTTCAGGCTCTTTTCAACATTGCGTTCGGGAAATCTAATTTTCTCTGGAACTTTTATTTTGCCTTCTTGACGCAACCGCAAACGATCCATAATGATGGAGTCATAAGCAATTTCCACTTCTTCCAGCACAGTACTGTCATTACCATGTTGTTCAAAAAGCTTCTTTTTGGCCGACTGAATTTCTTCAAATGAAGAGTTTTCTGTGACCCCAAGTTGTTCGTAGGGATTTCGTTCGCTCATCTCTTAACCTGTTTATAATACCTATTTTAATTTTTCTGCTTTGCTAGACAATTTTTAATAAACTTCCCAGAAACCAAACGCTGGACCAATAAATCTGACTGTAAACCAAGCAGCGATCATAATGCCGATTCCCACCCAAGCTCCTTTGCTGGTGATGCTGACAAATCTTTCAGACTGAGTTTTAGTAATCGGCAACCAAGAAAATATTCTGTCGGAGTCTTGACCATATTCTTCTCCTAATGCTGCTTTACGGCGTTTTGATTCTCCCATAATATTAATCGTTAATCAGTAGTTCTGGATAGATCATAGCGTTTTCTGGTCAAAGATTTGACTGCTTTTCTCGAATCAGCTCGATCGGTTAAATAGCTTAAGCTCGATGATTTTCGAATATCTTAGCTTTCTCACCTACAGTTGCCAATTTTGGATGCAGGCTCGATATCTTTTCTCGATCCTCAAGCAAAGATTAAACTAATCTTATTTCATCATTCTATTAATAATAATGAATTCTTCAAGAGTTGTTTTCTGCGATTTTGACGGCACAATTACCACCCAGGATACTTTTGTCAGCGTCTTAGAAAAGTTTGCACCAGAAACAGCATCACAGCTTTTACCCGCAATTTTTCGCCAAGAAATCACTCTAAAAGAGGGAATAGGTAAGACTTTAGGCGCAATCCCCGCTCACAGTTATTCCGCTACGATCGAGTTTATAGCCCAGCAGCCCATACGTCCTGGGCTAAAAGAATTTATAGAATCTCTCAACCGTAACCAAATTCCCTTTGTGGTTATTTCAGGAGGACTAACCAGCATGGTTAAGGCAGTATTAGAACATCAGCAGCTAATAAAGGGGGTAACGGCTATTTATGCGGGGGAGGTAGACGCTACAGGCGAATTTTTGCGACCATACTCGGCAATTTCAAGCGATACTGAGTTTGTTGCTAAAGCAATTGCCATGGATCGACATCCAGCCGAATTAAAAGTAGCAATCGGCGATTCCGTAACAGATATTAACATGTCCCTAGCTGCAGATTTAGTTTTTGCGCGCGATCGCCTAAAGCAATACTTGGATGCCAAAAATAAATCTTATATTGAATGGTCGGACTTTTTTGATATTCGCGATTACTTAGCTAATGTTTGGCAATTAGACCAGTAGATAGGCAGATAGCCAGCAGCGATCGCGCTTACTTGTATTTAAGAGCTGTTTCCAGTAATGTTATTAACTTGTAGATATGCTGTTGCTCTGCCACATTTTTGGGCTAGGATCTTCTGAGAACCATGTACGTCAGCGTTTCATTACTTGGCTTTCATCTACATCTCTCATTATTAAACTAGTAAGAATCAGGTGTACTCTACCGCAATTTGGGTGGAACAAATTATTAATGGCGATCGGTAACTATGGTGAAAGATTATGACTAAATTTGTGTTCATTACTGGTGGGGTAGTATCCAGCATTGGCAAAGGAATCGTTGCAGCTAGCCTGGGGCGATTGTTGAAGTCACGGGACTATTCGGTTTCGATCTTAAAGCTCGATCCATATATTAATGTCGATCCAGGCACAATGAGTCCCTATCAGCACGGAGAAGTATTCGTAACTGATGATGGAGCGGAAACAGACCTCGATTTAGGACATTACGAGCGCTTTACCGATACTTCTATGTCTCGCCTTAACAGCGTTACTACTGGCTCAATCTATCAGGCAGTGATCAACAAAGAAAGAAGGGGGGATTATGAAGGGGGTACGGTTCAGGTAATCCCTCATATTACCAATGAGATTAAAGAAAGAATTCACCGAGTTGCCAAAAACACTGGTTCGGATGTAGTGCTGACGGAGATCGGCGGTACGGTAGGGGATATTGAATCGTTGCCCTTTATGGAGGCAATTCGCCAGTTTCGCAAGGACGTGGGCAAGAACAACGTGGTCTACATGCACGTAACTCTAATTCCTTGGATTCCTGCAGCGGGGGAAATGAAAACTAAGCCCACTCAGCATTCGGTCAAAGAATTGCGCTCGATTGGGATTCAGCCCGATGTTTTAGTTTGTCGTAGCGATCGCCCTTTATTTCCTGGAATTAAAGAAAAGATTGCCGAATTTTGTGATGTTGAGGTCAACTCTGTCGTCACCTCTCTCGATGCCAGCACAATTTATGAAGTACCCCTAATTTTAGAGCAAGAAGGTTTAGCCCAGCGCACTCTAGAACTACTACAGCTCGAACAGCGTCAGCCAGACCTCCATGACTGGCGCAATCTCGTGGTCAAGATGAATTCTCCCCGCACTAAGGTAGAAGTCGCAATTGTCGGTAAATATATTCAGCTAAGTGATGCCTATCTATCTGTTGTCGAGGCTTTAGGACATGGGGCAATTGAGGCTGACTGCGAAGTCAGTCTGCGCTGGGTTAGTGCCGAGGATATAGAGGCTAATGGTGCTGCTGAGTACCTTGCCGATGTGGGGGGGGTGATTGTTCCTGGTGGTTTTGGGATTCGAGGCGTAGACGGGAAGGTGGCGGCGATTGAATATGCTCGTACAAAAAATCTGCCGTTTTTAGGTTTATGTTTGGGAATGCAGTGCTGCGCGATCGAGTGGGCGCGTAATGTCGCCGAATTAGACGATGCCAACAGTGCCGAATTTAATGCCGAAACAGCCAACCCCGTAATTAATATTCTGCCCGAACAGCAAGATGTGATCGACCTAGGGGGAACAATGCGTTTGGGAACGTATCCCTGCCGTTTAAAGCCCGATACCCTAGCTTATTCTCTGTATCAAAACGAGGTAATCTATGAGCGTCACCGCCACAGATATGAGTTTAATAATGCCTACCGCAGTCTACTGTTAGAGACAGATTACGAAATTAGTGGTACTTCTCCCGATGGACGCTTGGTTGAGATTATCGAAATGCCCAACCATCCTTTTTTCATCGCCACCCAGTTCCATCCAGAGTTTCGTTCTCGTCCCAATCATCCCCATCCGCTATTTTTAGGTCTGGTTCGCGCTGCCTTGAAAAAAAATAGTCCATCCAGTCAATCAGAGTCAAAACATGCTCCTGCACCTACTTCAGTCAACTCATAGCTAAAGCTAACTCTCCAAATTTGCCTGGGGAACATTTTCCCCTGGTATTAAAACCGATTGCGATCTAAAAAGCAGACTTTTACTCCAGGATGACACGCTCTAGTTAAAAATATATGTTGTTATCGATCGACATAAATAAAAGCGACGTTACAATGCAAAAAGAGTCGGCATTAGTCCCATTGGATAATGACATATACCACCGAAGAACTGATCGAGATATTAGACAATGAATTAAAAGAGAACTGGAAGGGTAAGCGGGTAGTGTTATCCTCTGCCCAGCGCATTAACGATCCCGTCGTCGCCAAGGCTTTAAATATGGATCGGGTAAGTAAAGTTTTTGCCTATCGCGATTTCCGAAGTCAAATCCATGAATATCAGCAGCTACATCGAGTTTCAGGGATAGTTTGGCGTGACTGTACTTTTAACCAAGAGAGCATTACCTGTCCTGAAATACACAACCAGCTCGTGCCGATTCCAGGAGATAAAGAGATATTGATCGCAGCTAAAGCGCAAATTCTAGATTTCTGGAATCGACTTACAGAGCAAATGAATTTCTGGCTCGTCAACTATCAAAAAGATCGTCAGGGCAATCGCCATCAGCTAATATCTGCGGATTATCTCAAGAAATTAATCAATCAAACCGAATGGGCAGAAGTCGATGCAGCCCGTACAGAACTGTACTTGGGTTTGTGCTGGGGCAATCCACAAGAATCTCAGTATCAGTGGGCAAAACCTAAATCAGGCTGCGATCGCATTATTGCTACGGTATCCGAACCGAGCGCAATCAAGATATAGTAGTTTAGTTCGTCTCTACTGTCCCGATTAAGGGGATAATAAAGAAACGGATGGGGCTAAACTTAGCCATTGGCAAATATGCCTTGATAACCTGCATTTTGGACTGAAACTATGTCTCAACAACACGCGGTGGGAGTAATCCAGACCCTGGGTTTTCCTGCTGTTTTGGCTGCGTCTGATGCCATGTTAAAAGCTGGTCGCGTAACTCTTGTTTATTTTGATAAGGGAGAAAGTGGCACTTTTGTAATTGCTATTCGGGGTCCAATTTCTGAAGTAAGACCATCAATGGCGGCAGGATTAGCAGCAGCAGAAAAAACTTTTGGTGGAGAAGTAACCACTCACTATACTGTACCCAATCCTCCAGATAACGTGGTTGCTATATTACCTATTGGATATACAGAAGCAGTAGAACAATATCGTTTTTAGATCGTTCTCTCCGTAGTGAAATCTATTTTAAAACGACCCTTAGTCAGCTAAGATTAGTATTCGTAAAAGTAATGTAAAATTACTTAATTTGTATTTGTAATTAATAATATAAGGAGCAAATCTATGCCTTCTCAGTCCGCCGTTGGCTCGATCGAAACCAAAGGATTTCCAGGTATTCTTGCAGCAGCAGATGCTATGGTCAAAGCTGGTCGTGTAACACTCGTTGGCTATATTCGCGTTGGTAGCGCTCGTTTTAACGTCAATATTCGTGGTGATGTATCTGAAGTCAAGGCAGCAATGGCAGCAGGAATTGATGCTGTAAAAAAAGCAGAAGGAGCTACGCTTGAGTCTTGGGTAATTATTCCTCGTCCTCATGAAAACGTTTGCGCCGTTTTGCCAATTGACTATACAGAAGAAGCAATGCCCTATTTTGACCAAGTTGAAGGAAGAACTTTGCCAGTTGGCCCTAACAATTAAGTAGTAGGACTACTTAAAGCAGACTAAACTCGATTGAATAAATTATTTCTCTTTTGAGCTTAAAGAGTATGTATTTATGGACTTATAACTTTTATTCGGTATGTACTGATGGGTTAGATTTTTCTGCCAACCCATCTCAATCGAAGCAACTATTCAACTAAATTTTTCTGGCGATCGCTGTCCAATTTACTATACTAAAAAACTTTCTTTTCAAAGCCCTGATGTAAAGAAAAATAGGAAACTGATAGTACTCGATAATTAACCAAATGACGCAGAATAAATGAGCGCAGAAGGTTAAGCTCGTCCAGACTAGGGGCAACCAAGATAATAAACTATTATCCATTGGTGGGAACAAATATACCCCCAGACCAATGATTGTTGTAGGCAGCAGCACAAAACCCAGACCAAAGACTAGATAAGCCCAGCCTACTTCTGCACCTTCTCGATGAATTCCCTTCCAAATTTTGCCATTCCAATACCAGGTCAATGGTAGTTGGCTATCTGCCATCTTCAACAACTGCTTATCGTAGTTGGTAGTAAAAATATGCTGACAGAAATTACAGGCAAAAGTCTCCATCAAGGGCATTTCAGCTACCTTGCCATGGCGACACACAGGACAGGGATACGTTCCTTCGCAATCAAAGCGATTGAATTCTGTCCATTCCTGCTGTAATAAATCCACTTTTGAATTTGACAAACTACGAAAGTCTCGAACGTTAGACATATACTCTACAATGTCGTAATACAATAGCCATGCTGCTAGTTCTGAGAATTGTCTAGCTGTTAGATAGTATGGAAATAGACAATAAACTGCTTAATCGTATCGACAAAGTAAAGTCGGCAAAATCATGTCCCACATCAGCTATAAGCATTCGATCGCGAGAGGGACTTCGGGTTGGGAAGCATTTCCAATCGCGACGTTGACTAATTCTTGAACTGTAATTATAGCTAGCTTGCTATGGCTGCTGAACAGTCATAACCATTTTCGATATAAATGTCAATAATATTTTGCAAAGTAAAGTTTCTTTACCGATGTTTAAGCAATATTGGGCGGTACTTTTCTAAGCAGCTCAATCTGGCGTTCGACTGATTGGGATAGACTCTGGCGTTCTATTTCAACTCCACGATTGAGGTTTTGAGAGTTGTCCATAACAATGATGCTGTCTACCTGCTGAAGAGATAATAGGCGAAATAAAAGCTGCGCGATCGCAATTGGCGTGGCGATTAGGTCTGGACTGTTATTTTGCTGAAAATTTGCTGCGTCGCGAACAGAAGTAAAAGCATAAATTACCCTTTTATCCTGCTGCAGTTGAGGATTAGTAATGGTAGTTAATATCCAGTCATTCTCTAGATTTTGCAGGACGTAGTATTCTGTTTTTTGTAACTGCTCGGCAAATGACCTTAATACGGGAGCGATCGCCTTTTCGACCACAACTGTCGGTACACCGTGATTTGCTGCGTCGTTGATAATTACCTGTAACTGCTGCTCCAAAGTCATTTTTAAAATATGGGTGTGTAGAGCTATAATTTCGGCGATTGGTAGGCGATAAAAATGGCTATTTAGATACTTATAATGTTGGGTTAGAAATGTTATAACCCAACACGTACACAAACTAAGCCTTAGCTTTCTTCTGTTTGGCTTTTTTTTTCTCAGCCTGTTTTGCCTGCTTGGCTTCTTTTTTAGCTGCTTTTAATTCAAGCTCGGCTTTTTGTCTGGCTTTTTCCTTTTCTTCTTCAACTCTGTCGAGGTAGTAGTGATAGTCACCAGGATAGGCAATTAATTCGCCGTCACGAATTTCCACAATCTTGTTAGCTGTCTGAGAAATAAAATAGCGATCGTGAGAAACAATTAAGACTGTGCCATCGTAATTTTGTAGAGCTTCTTCCAGCATTTCCTTGGCAGGAATATCCAGGTGGTTTGTCGGCTCGTCTAAAACCAATAAATTGGCTGGCTTGAGCAGCATTTTAGCCAGAGCCAATCTAGCTTTCTCCCCACCGCTTAAAGCCTCTACCTTTTTAAAAGCGGTTTCTCCACTAAACAAAAATTGACCCAGCAAAGTTCTAACCTGTTCGTTTTTCCAGTCAGGAACTTCGTCATGAATCGTATCCATCACAGACTTATCTAGATCCAAAGCTTCAGCTTGATTCTGCTCGAAATAACCAGGTATGACGTTGTGTTTGCCTAGTTCGATTTTTCCTTCATCAAATTCTTCCATCCCCATTGCCATCCGTAGCAGAGTTGATTTTCCCGCACCGTTTGGTCCTAAAATAGCAATGCGATCGCCTCGTTCGATGGTTAATCCCGCACCCAAAAACAAAATATTGTTATTGTAAGCATGAACTAAATCCTCAATAATCAATACCTCTCTACCACTTCTAGGGGATGGAGGAAAACTAAATTTAAGGGTTCTGAGGTTGGCTATCGGGGCTTCTACCAGCTCGACCTTATTAAGCTGCTTTTCTCTACTTTTTGCTTGGGTACTGCGGGTAGCACTAGCCCTAAATTTCTCGATAAACTCCTGCTGTTTGGCAATTTCTTTTTGCTGTCGCTCAAAGGTCGAGCCTTGAGTCAAACGAGATTCTGCTTTCTGTTGTAAATATGAGGAATAGTTACCTAGATAGGTAGTCGATACACCCCGTTCGGTTTCCACAATCTTAGTACAGAGGCGATCGAGAAACTCACGGTCATGAGAGACAATTACCATCGGTGTATTGATCCCACGTAGATAATTTTCTAACCACTCAATTGTTTCCAAATCCAAATGGTTCGTCGGCTCATCGAGCAGTAACAAATCTGGCTCTTGAAGCAGAATTTTACCCAAACTCATCCGCATCTGCCAACCGCCACTATAGGAGCTTACCAGGCGATCGCCATCTTCAGAACCAAATCCCATCTCAGGCAGGATCTTTTCAATTTGAGCGTCAAGAGTATACCCCTCTAAAGCCTCAAACTGGCGCTGTAGCTTATCAAGCTTATTAATTAAATTATCGAGCTGCTGGGGATTGGCAGTCTCCATATCCTGCTCGACTTGACGCATCTGCTGCTGAATATCGTTTGCCTCAATAAAAACAGTCCAAAATTCCTCGTAAACAGTACGGGTTGGTTCCACCTCAAATTCTTGAGTTAGATAGGCTATTTTTAGACTGGCTGGTCGGATAATTTCTCCCGCAGTAGCTTCTATCTCCCCGCTAATAATTTTGAGCTGAGTTGATTTTCCAGCACCGTTGACTCCTACCAATCCTACTCTCTCTCCAGGCTTAACTTCCCAGGTAACGTCTTTGAGAACTTCCCCCGTCGTGTAGATTTTGCTGATGTGTTCGAGTCGCAACATGGAGTATCTCCTGTAATAAGTGAAATGTACCTGGGCAAAATGCTTTGCTTTATATTTACTTTTGTTACATTTTTTGTCTGATTTCTATTATAGGATTAAAGAATTAAAATGTTTAACTATTTTTAGCGCTAGTTAATTCTTCAAGAGAAGGCAAGTAACTGTCTATGTTAATTATCAAAAAATGGAGCATGAAACACTCCCTTTATCTATCAGGCTAGAGATCGTACAATACGAAACTGTAGCCTGATAAGTAGCTTTACAGTTAAGCAATATCTATCCCTATCTAAATAGAATAAGAGGGGTCGAAAATAGATAACTAGCAGTTCTCTGAGTTTCTAAAGGATCGATTGACTCCAAGCATTAATTATTTTTACTATCTTCAAAATCAAACTCTTGATATTCTTAACCTAGATATTAGATAATTCTGATACTTTGTTTTTATTAGCCTATTTAAATATATATTTTTAGTATGACTACAGTTTTAATCGTTGACGACTTAAACAGTATTCGAGAATTCTTAAAAATCAATTTGTCTAGTGAACCAGATATTGAGGTAGTTGGTTTAGCCGATAACGGTAAGAGTGCTATTGTTCAGGCAGAAGAACATCAGCCTGATGTCATTCTTATGGACATTAATATGCCAGGAACAGTTGATGGTATACAGGCAACAGCAAGAATTGCACAACGATTTCCTAGAACCAAAGTGCTGTTGTTGACCAGTCAAGATGAACAACAACAATTAGATCGCGCTTTAAAAGCAGGTTCGCGGGGATACATTCTCAAAAACACTAGCATCAAAGATATTGCCAACATTATCCGTCTGGCAGAAAAAGGATTTTTCCAAATTGGTCCAATACTGGGTAATTGGGATGGTACTTTCCATAATACTGTTCAAATGGCTGGTCAAAAGCTCGAAATTAGTAAAAGAGTTGGCGATCGACAAACGGTCATTCCTCTGCCTCAGAATCTCAGATATTCTCTTCCTGTCAATCAAACTGCTGGAATAAATAGCACTTTCTCTGACTTCAGCACAGAACTTTTTCAGCTTCGAGAAACTATCAGGTCTCAAGAAGATACAATTATGAACCTGACCCACCAGTATTCCCAGGCACAGCAAGAAATAAACAGCAAGCTGCGTCGAGATCGATCGCAGACAAAGAGTTCGGGATTTACTATTTACGGCTCTAGATCTAAGAAAAGTCGTTCTCAAAAACAGCAGCACCTTTTATTTATTAGCAGCTTTTTCTTAGGGGTGATTACCGTCTTAATTTTAGTTCTGTTGATTATCGTTGTTGGCTCGATGTCATAGATCGAATCTCGATCGAATTTCTGTTCAAAATAATTATCAATCATTGATGTCTACGCCGATAGCTATCAATGGTTGATAATTATTTTGAACAGAAACAGATCGGCTGGGAGAAGCTCAATTCTTCTGGCTAAACCTCAACGGTATCGCCAATCAAATTAGATTGCCTACCGCCAAAAATTACCTCTGGCTGAGTGTAATATTTAAATTCCAGCAAATTGTAAAAGGGATCTTCAAGAAAAAAGCAGTGATGCTCTGTTGGTAGATTCTGAAAGCGCAGTTTTGGCTGACCATAAAAAGTAATTTTGGCTGCCTGAGCGCGATCGCGTAGCTGCTGCCAAGCTAACTTGGTCGGTAAAATTAAGCCTAAATGTCGGGGATAAATGCCAGACTGTCTAGTTAGCAATTCTTGAGTAACGTGACCGACTAGTTGAGTCCCAAAAAAATCAAAAATTACGGCAGATCTATTTTCTCGTCCTACGGGACAACCCAAACTCCGAGCATAAAATTCTTTAGCTTGAGCCACACAACTAATAGGGATAGCTAAGTGAAAGATAGCTGCTTGAGTCATAATTTCTAAGCCAAGAAGATTTTATCTTTTTGTGAGAGAAGACCCTCGCTTGAGCGACGGGATGAATCGAACTTAACACTAAGCATTTTACAATTGCCTCTACTTCTTTGTAAAGTATGTAGTATAATACGGATATCAAAATTGGCA